>JAESFU010000056.1_pt1 | contig 252935 bp, 230 predicted proteins | sample 9269461 | NCBI WGS metagenome assembly JAESFU01 (sample SAMN14502556, study PRJNA617107) | algae metagenome | isolation source: Stenomitos rutilans HA7619-LM2 and co-occurring heterotrophs from cave walls | place: USA: Waikapalae cave, Hawaii | collected 2009-07-28 | reverse complement strand
GAAAGAGCTTTACAACCCTAAGGCCTTCATCACTCACGCGGCATGGCTGGATCAGGCTTGCGCCCATTGTCCAATATTCCCCACTGCTGCCTCCCGTAGGAGTCTGGGCCGTGTCTCAGTCCCAGTGATGCTGATCATCCTCTCAGACCAGCTACTGATCGTCGCCTTGGTGAGCCATTACCTCACCAACTAGCTAATCAGACGCGGGCCGATCTTTCAGCGATAAATCTTTCCCCTTACGGGCGTATTCGGTATTAGCCAAAGTTTCCCTTGGTTGTTCCGAACTGAAAGGTACGTTCCCACGTGTTACTATCCCGTCTGCCGCTCCCATTGCTGGGCGCTCGACTTGCATGTGTTAGGCCTGCCGCCAGCGTTCGCTCTGAGCCAGGATCAAACTCTCAAGTTTCATGAGATTTTGATCTCGGCTGATCACACGTTTTCGCTGGTGTTGCTTTCGCAACGCCATCTTTGACGAGGTCCATCCACCTGATCTCACAACCGATTGCTCGGCCGCTCGACCAGTTACGATGTACCTTGAAACGTAGACCGCCGAATATTCTCACTTGGCCGCAACCTCACGCATACCGAAGCATGCACTTGGAAGCGGCCCGCAAGGACTCCGCCGTCCACGTTTCTCTTTCTTCCGATTCACTTTTCAAACAGCCCGGGGCTCGAGAGCCCCAACCCCGGAAACCGGGGAGGAATTTCGGCGAAGCAATTAAGCTCCCGACAACTGATCGGAAGCTTTGTCACTTATTTAAAAGTGCGATGCTTCGAAAGGCCCGCCGTCACGCCGAGGCAGTGCGCCGCGCCAGTGAGGGGGTATATATTCGGGCGACCTTTTCGTGTCAACACGATTACAACGAAAAAAATCGCAGCGAGCCGGAACCGGCTGCGGTTTTCAACAAATGGGCTCGCGCCCTTGATTCTGCAAGCTAATTCGGCGCTGCGCCGTACTCAGGCCACATTCCTCGGCCGTTCTGACCGGCTTGGGGAGTATTCGCGCAGCCGACGGGGGCCAAATCCGGATTGGTGTGAGGGGGTGACAGGCGCGGATTGACGCGTCTTTCTCACAACGGCATCGTGCCGCGCCTGAAATCCGGTCGGATTCGCTGTCGGGGGCGTTAATACCTGCTAACCATTCGTGCCGGCGGCGCGCCTGACAGGTGGCGCGCACGTCGTTGAGGGGGACGGCGTATTGGACCACGGCAGCCGTGCGGCACACCGGCCAAGGAACGAGATCGGTCGTATCGATCTCGGCAATGAGCCGCCGCTGTCCGTCGACGGCGGCACCGGCATGACGATCGACCGCCGTCGTGTCTCTGCCCAGTGGTTTTCCGGCACGATCCTGACTGGCCTGTGCGGCGCGGCCCTGATGGGCGGCGCTGTTTTCACATCCCTCGATGGCGAGGCTCACTTCGCGGCGTCGCCCGAGCGGGCCGAAACGTCCTTGCGTGGCGCGATCGCAGAGCGCTCTTCCGGTCCGCGAAAAGCAGACCGGCTGCCGCCGGCCGGCGAAACCAATTCGGCCCGCCAGGTCATCCGCGTTTCAATGACCAGCCGAGCCGGCAACCGCGAAGTCGTACGCGTGCGCCCGTTCGTGCGCGTGTCCTCCAATCTGGCAATGGCCGTCACCGAATTGTCGGCCAACGTCCCGCCCTTCAATCCGCAGCGCATGTTGGCGGATTCCGACGCTCCGGCGCCGAACGCCGACACCGCCGAGGCGGCAGAACCCGACGCCGAAGTGTCTTTCGTACAGCGCGATCTCGCTGCCATCCTGCCGCGCGCAAAGATCGCCGGCTTGGTGCCGATGGACGAGGTCCTCGCCACCGTACGCGAAGCCGCCAACTGGAATTCCAACGATACCAACGCCCGCTATCAGGTGGTTGGCCTGGCGCCGACAACACGCGCGCTCGGCTACGCCGCCGATGGCAATCCCGATCCCTATGCCGGGTTCGAGGCCCGCATTGTCCCTGAGAACATAACGCTGCTTCCAAAGAGCAGCACCGCGGCCAGCGCCGCCAACGAGCGCACGATCGTCGTTAAGAAGGGCGACAACGTCTCGAGCATCCTGCGCGAACTCGGCGCCTTGCCGGAAGAAATCCGCGCCATCGCCGCGGCGCTCGGCTTCCGCGGCCGCGACAACGGACTGAAAGAGGGACAGCGGCTGCGAATTCTGCTGTCGACCGTCCCCGGAACCAGCCGGCAACAGCCTGCCCGCGTCATCGTCGCGAACGATGTCGCGGTCGAAGCGGTGATCGCACTGTCCGATCTTGGACGCTATGTGTCTGTCGATGTCGCGGCGATGAATACCGCAGCGGTTGCCGAGGCGCGAGAGGACGACGAAGAAGACGATGGCCGCGGCGTGCGGCTCTATCAGAGCATCTACGAGACCGCGTTGCGCAACCAGATTCCGCGCGCCGTGATCGAGGACATGATCCGCGTCTATTCCTACGACGTGGACTTCCAGCGCAAGGTCCAGCCGGGCGACTCGTTCGACGTCCTCTATGCCGGCGAGGATGAATCGCCTTCCGGCGTCGAGACCCGCAACGACGTCCTGTTCGCCGCGCTCACCGTCGGCGGTGAGCCGCGGCGGTTCTATCGCTTCCAGACTCCCGACGACAACATCGTCGACTATTACGACGAGACCGGAAAAAGCGCGAAGAAGTTCCTGGTCCGCAAACCGATCTCAGACGGCATTCTGCGCTCCGGCTTCGGCGTGCGCCGCCATCCGATCCTGGGCTACGCCAAGATGCATACCGGCGTGGACTGGGCTGCCCCGCACGGCACCGCGATCTACTCGGCCGGCAATGGCGAAGTCGAAAAGGTCGGCTGGGAGGGTGGCTACGGCAAATACATCCGCATCCGGCACACCAACGGCTACGAGACCGCCTATGGCCACATGACCGCCTATGCCCGTGGCATCGAGCCCGGCGCCAAGGTGCGTCAGGGACAGGTGATCGGCTTCGTCGGCTCCACCGGCCTGTCGACCGGCGCCCATCTCCACTACGAAATCATGGTCAACGGCCGCTTCGTCGATCCAATGCGTATCCGGCTGCCGCGCGGCCGCGTGCTGGAAGACCGTGTCCTCGCGAAGTTCGAGGAAGAGCGCGAACGCATCGACGGCATGATGGCGCGTGGCGGCGCACGGGTCGCGCAGACCGGCACAGCCGCACGCTGATTGACCGGGGCGAACGCGGTCGCATTCTCGCTCCCGTGGCTTAACGTCCGCCGCAGTCGCTCATCGGCACACCGCATCCTGCAGGCCCAATTTTTGCAGACCCGTCGGGTCGGAGCGGACGTGACACCCGCTGAGCACCGGACGGAAAACATGCGAGGCAAGGCAGGTTCGAAGAAGGCAGCTTCTAAGAAGGCAGCGGGCACGTCGCCCGTCAATCGCGACACTACGGCCGCCGTCACCGTCATCGATCACCCGATGATGCAGCACAAGCTCACTTTGCTGCGCAAGCAATCCACCACCACCACCGAATTCCGGCAGGTCATGCGCGAGATCGGGCCGATCCTGCTCTATGAGGCGACGCGCGATCTGCCTTTGACCGATCGCAAGATCAGGACCCCGCTGAAAAGCGTCCGGGCGCCGGTCCTCGCAGGCAAGAAACTGTGCCTGGTGCCGGTGCTCCGCGCCGGTCTCGGGATGGTCGATGCGATGCTGTCCTTTGCGCCTTCGGCGCGGGTCGGCCATATCGGTCTGTACCGCGACCCAAAGACACTCGAGGCGATCGAGTATTATTTCAACATGCCGCGATCGCTGCCGGAGCGGCATGTCATCGTGGTCGATCCGATGCTGGCGACCGGGCATTCGGCAGTCGCCGCCCTGTCCAGGCTGAAACGGGCCGGCGCGAGAACGCTGAAGCTGGTATGCCTGCTCGCGGCCCCGGCCGGGATCGATCTCGTGCAAAGCGAGCACCCGGACGTGCCGATCTACACGGTGTCGATCGACGAAAAGCTCGACGATCACGCCTATATCGTGCCGGGACTGGGCGACGCGGGCGATCGCCTGTTCGGGACCAAAAAACCGGCGAAGAGCGGCAAAACCAAACCGTCGCGTCCCGCGCGCGAATGAGGCGAAGCGCTCGGCGCACGTCCCCCTCCCCGCAAGCGCAGGGAGAGGGATCGCACGCGATTACGCCGCTTCCTTCACGCCCTGACCGTTGAAGGTCAGTCCGCTCTTGCCGGCCGACACCTTGACGGCGTCACCGTCCTTGATCTTGCCAGACAGGATCAGTTCGGCGAGCGGGTCCTGCAGGTTCTTCTGGATCACGCGCTTGAGCGGGCGCGCGCCATAGGCCGGGTCGTAGCCCTTGTCGGCGAGCCACTCTCGCGCCGCCGGTTCGAGCGTGATGGTGATCTTGCGATCGTCGAGCAGCTTCAGCAGCCGCTGCAGCTGGATATCGACAATGCGGCTCATGTCCTCGCGGCGCAGCCGGTGGAACAGCAGGATCTCATCCACGCGATTGAGGAATTCCGGCCGGAAATTCGACCGCACCACCGCCATCACCTGGTCGCGCACCGCGTCCGAATCCTCGCCGTCCTTCTGGTTGACCAGATATTCGGCGCCGAGATTCGAGGTCATCACGATCAGCGTGTTGCGGAAGTCCACGGTACGGCCCTGCCCGTCGGTCAGCCGGCCGTCATCGAGCACCTGCAGCAGCACGTTGAACACATCCGGATGCGCCTTCTCGATCTCGTCGAACAAGATCACCTGGTAGGGCCTGCGCCGCACCGCCTCGGTCAGCGCCCCGCCCTCCTCGTAACCGACATAGCCCGGAGGCGCGCCGATCAGTCGGGCGACCGAATGCTTCTCCATGTATTCCGACATGTCGATGCGCACGAGCGCATGCTCGTCGTCGAACAGGAATTCGGCGAGCGCCTTGGTCAATTCGGTCTTGCCGACGCCGGTCGGGCCCAGGAACATGAACGAGCCGATCGGCCGGTTCGGATCCTGCAGCCCGGCGCGGGCGCGGCGCACCGCGGTCGAGACCGCCTGCACCGCCTCCTTCTGCCCGATCACGCGCTTGGTGATCTGCTCCTCCATCTTGAGCAGCTTCTCGCGTTCCCCTTCCATCATCCGGTCGACCGGAATGCCGGTCCAGCGCGACACAACGCCGGCGATGTGACTTGCGGTGACCGCTTCTTCCGACAGCACGGCACCCGCCGCGCTTTGCTCCTCGACATCCTTCAGTTGCTTTTCCAGCTTCGGAAGCTTGTCGTATTGCAGTTCACCGGCACGCTGATAGTCGCCCCGGCGCGTCGCGTCCGCGAGCTCGTTCTTCAGCTTGTCGAGTTCCTTCTGCAGGTCGGCGGTCTTGGAAAGCTTGTCCTTCTCGGACTTCCATTTCGCTGTCAGCGCGTCGGCCTCCTCTTCGAGATCGGCCAGCTCTTTTTCGAGCTTCTTCAGCCGGTCCTTCGAGCCTGCATCCTTCTCCTTGCGCAGCGCCTCCTGCTCGATCTTCCGCCGCACGATTTCACGGTCGAGATTGTCGAGCTCTTCCGGCTTGGAATCGATCTGCATGCGCAGGCGCGCCGCCGCCTCGTCGACGAGGTCGATAGCCTTGTCGGGCAGGAAACGGTCGGTGATGTAGCGGTTCGACAGAGTGGCCGCCGCGACCAGGGCCGCGTCCGCGACCTTCACCTTGTGATGCGCCTCGTATTTTTCCTTCAGCCCGCGCAGGATCGAGATCGTATCCTCGACACTCGGCTCCTCGACGAAGACCGGCTGGAACCGCCTTGCAAGCGCGGCATCCTTTTCGACATGCTTGCGGTATTCGTCGAGCGTGGTGGCGCCGACGCAATGCAATTCGCCGCGCGCCAGCGCCGGCTTTAGCAGGTTCGAGGCATCCATCGCCCCGTCGGCCTTGCCGGCGCCGACCAGGGTATGCATCTCGTCGATGAAGAGAATGATCTGGCCGTCCGATCCGCCGACCTCGGTCAGGACCGATTTCAGCCGCTCCTCGAATTCGCCGCGATATTTCGCCCCGGCGATCAGCGCGCCCATGTCGAGCGCCAGCAGCTTCTTGTCCTCGAGCGATTCCGGCACGTCGCCATTGACGATGCGGAGCGCCAGGCCCTCGACGATCGCGGTCTTGCCGACGCCCGGCTCGCCGATCAGCACCGGATTGTTCTTGGTCCGCCGCGACAGCACCTGGATGGTGCGGCGGATTTCCTCGTCGCGGCCGATCACCGGATCGAGCTTGCCGTCGCGCGCCGCCTGGGTGAGATCGCGCGCGTATTTCTTTAATGCATCATAGGCGTTTTCGGCGGTCGCGGTGTCGGCGGTGCGGCCCTTTCGGATCGCCTCGATCGCCGCATTCAGATTCTGCGCGGTGACGCCCGCCTTCTGCAGGATCTTGCCGGCGTCGCTGTCACGGTCCATCGCGAAGGCGAGCAGCAGCCGCTCGACGGTGACGTAGGAATCGCCCGCCTTCTGCGCGACCTTCTCGGCCTGATCGAAAATGCGCGCCAGTCCCGGCGTCATCTGCGGCTGGCTGGCGCCGCCGCCGGACACTTTCGGCAGCTTCTTCAGTGCCGCTTCGACCTCGGTCAAAGCCTGTCTGGAATTGCCGCCCGAACGGTCGATCAGGCCCGCGCACAATCCTTCCGGATCGTCCAGCAGCACCTTCAGCAGATGTTCGGGGGTGAATTGAGGGTTGCCCTCGCGGAGGGCCAGCGAATGCGCCGACTGAATGAAGCCGCGCACACGCTCGGTGTACTTTTCAAAATCCATATGTCGCTCCCTCGGTCTGATCCGCGGCCCTTCAGGAGGCACCTGCGGAGCATCTGGGCCCCGGCGCCATGATCCGCCTCAAACCCGGTGGATCACGATACAGGGACATTCCGGCGGACCCCGGACGGGCATCCGCAGACCGGATGTAGGAATGCGGTCTTTGGCGCGGAAGGAGGTTCCGCCAAAAATGTTGCTGCGGCGTTACCGGCCGGCGGGTCGTGTCTCCCCGCCTCGCAGTCTTCGCAATGACGACAGGCCAAGCTCCGCCGGCCCTGTTGTTTGACCGGCGCGGGCCCGCCGTGAAGACAATCGAGGGGAATGATGCGCCGAAAGACGCAGGGCATTCCTGATACGCCACACGCTGTTGCCAGCGCGCGGCCGCCTCACGGCGCATCACTGGCGGCGTTTTCCTTCCGGCATGGGGCCGCGCTTTGCCTCCATGCGCCTTGATCTGCGCACGGCGTCAGCCGGCTCCCGGCAGGGGTCCCTAGTGACCCCGGGCGGTGCCCCCATGCAGCCCGAGTGCCGTGGCGACGAACCACGGCCCGCAGGCGCCGCACCCCGCTCCATCAACAGACGTCACCGGTTGACGCCCCTCATGAGCGAGGTGGACACCACATATGCTTTTATTCCTATAATGTCAAGAGGCAGACTTGCACCGCGTCCGGGAAGAGGCTGGTGGAATTCCGCGTACGCGCCCGCTAACACATCCGCATGACCGCGAGCATCCAGTCGATCTATCGCTACCCGGTGAAGGGGCTCTCGCCCGAGCGCATGGCGCAGGTCTCCCTCACCCCCGGCCAGACGCTGCCGGCCGACCGGGCCTATGCGATCGAGAACGGTCCGTCCGGCTTCGACCCGAAGGCCCCGCAATATTTCCCGAAGCAGCGCTTCCTGATGCTGATGCGGAACGAGCGGCTGGCCGCGCTCGACACCCGTTACGACGTGCAAGGTCACACCCTCTCCATCAGCCTCAATGGCACCGAGGCCGCCCGCGGCGATCTACGAACGCCGGACGGCCGTGCCGCGATCGAGGAATTTTTCGCCCGGTACAGCGCGGACGAACTGCGCGGCGCGCCGAAAATCCTGCAAGGCAACGGTCACAGCTTTTCCGACGTTGCGGCCAAGGTGGTCTCGATCATCAACCTCGCCTCGGTCGCCGCCGTGGAAAACGCGGTTGGCGCGCCGGTCGACCCGTTACGCTTTCGCGGCAACCTGCATGTCGAAGGCTGGCCGGCCTGGGAGGAATTCGGGCTGCTCGGACAGACCCTCGCGATCGGCGAAGTGCGGCTCAAGGTGGTGAAACGGATCGTGCGTTGCGCCGCCACCAACGTCGAGCCGCTGACCGGCATTCGCGATCTGGAAATTCCGAAGACGCTGATGCAGACCTTCGGCCACATGGATTGCGGGGTCTATGCCGAGGTCACAGCGGGCGGCGCCATCAATGCGGGCGACGCGATAAAGATTTGCGACAACTGACGCCGATTACGCCGAAACGCCGGTCATAACCCGCCGCAATAGAATGTGTATTGGCAGCTCGGCTTCGGCGCGACGAAGTTCCGCGCATCGATCGCATTGAGCTGGTTGATTTCGTCGATGCGGATGTAATCGGGGAAATCGGGATGGGTCGCGCCATTGCCCTTGTAGGGCCCGCTGGCCTTCTTGGTGCCGTTGGCAGCGATCACAACATACTGACCGGCATTCACGGTCATCAGCGATCCGTCCAGCAGGCGCACCGTGAGCGTGCCTTCAAGAACGCCGATGAATGTTTCAAGCGGTGAAATCTGGAGATCGACGATCGTGCCGCGAATGCCGAGCGTGGCGACCGGGGTCTTGATCGAATAATTGGTCGGATTCTGCGAGCCGGTCACGAAGCGCATGGAGCCCTGCACCGCATTCACCACCACCTGGCCGGTGCCGCGATTGGGATTGTAGACGTACTTGTCGAGCAGCAATTCCGCCTTCGGCCCCATATTCAGCACGGTTTTGTCGAGGAACATGAGCTGCGCGGTCGCGGCGTCGCCGGTGCGGATCCGCTCGTTGGCGAAGACCGAGCTGCCGACCGCGAGCGCGCCGCTCTTGCCGCGCACATCGTTCTTCACGGCGGCGGCAACGCCGACCTTCGAATCCGCAAGCGCACTCTGCCCGCCCGCAAGCGTCAGCGAGGCAATCGCAAGGGCATACGGGAGAGCGGCTGGACCTGATGGCGGCATGGCATGAATTCGCTACGGTTTTACCCGCCCACGAGCGGGTGTTATTCCTGCAACACGGCCACAGCCTTGACGCGAGCTGCAGCGTTTCCTGCATAGCCGAGAGTTCCTGTTTAGGCTAGATGAGGACGGTAATTTGCAGCCAAGTGTTGCTTGGAAGTCGGGAAGGCGCGCGTGAACTGGAATCGGGGGGTTCGCTTTTTGCTCGTTGCACTGGCGGCTTTGGCCGGTGCCGCGACCGCAAGCGCGAAAGAAATCGATACGCTCTACGCGCAGGTGCTGCGGGAGCCCGCGAATACCGAACTGAATCTGCGCTTTGCCCGTCTCGCCGAAGAACAGGGCGTGCTGCGCTGGGCGCTGATGGCCTATGAGCGCGTCATCCTGAACGATCCGAATAACTGGGAGGCCAAGGTCGGCCTGATGCGCGTGCGCCGCGCGATCCAGCCGAATTTCACGCTCGTCACCGTCGAACTCGGCACCGGTTACGAGTCCAATCCGCTCTATTACCTGCCCGCCAACCAGAACCCGTACACCAATCCCAGCAGCGGACCCGGCAAGGGCACATTCTTCGGACAGGGCCTGATCGCGCTGCAGGACGAGCGCAAGATCGGCAACCAGGCGTGGCGCACCAATGCCGCGATCTTCGGCCGCGCCAACACCCGCTATGGCGATCTGAACTACGCCCATGCCGGCGGCGAGAGCGGTCCGGTGTTCGATCTGTGGCCGGGCATGAGCCTGACCACCGCGCTCGGCGCCGCAGTCGGATATTTCGACGATCGATTCTATTACGGAGAAGGCTCCGGCAGCGCGACCTTCGAGGGCCAGACCGCGGAGGGGATTTTCCATTCGCTGCGCTTCCGCGCCGCCTACCGGTCGTATGACAGCTACTGGCCGAGCCAGGAGGGCTGGTACTACGATATCCGCGCCCGCGTCGCGATCCCGAAGGTGTTCGGCGATGGCAACCTGGTCGCATTCTCCCCGTGGGTGTTGTGGAGCGATATTTCCGGCGCCGTGACCAATACGCTGGTCACCGAAATCCAGCCCGGCAAGTATCGCGAAATCGGCGGGCGCGCCGAAATCTATCAGCAGCTCACGCCCTGGCTGACGGTCGGCGCCAGCCTCGCCGCCAGCTGGCGCGATTACAGCGACGATTATGTGTTCGGCACCACCACCGGCGAGAAGCGCAAGGACACGCTGCTGATCCCCGGCGCCATGGTCCTGTTCCCCGGCCTCTTCTGGCAGGAATGGGATCTGCGGTTCGATTACCGCTATCTCGACAACGACTCCAACGACCCCACCAAGTCGTTCAAGGATCACGTCGTGACCGCGGCCGTGACCAAGCGGTTCGATCCGTTCCGGCCGGCCCCGACGCCCGGCCGCTGATCCCAAAGCGGCTGACCGCAAGAGCCTGACCTCAAGAGCCGGACCGCAAGGCCGTTTACCGCGCATTAACCCTGCACGCTCCACTTTCGCCCGCACGGCAATCGCGAAGGCGGGCGATGGCGAAGGCACCTTATTGGCTTGGTCTCGCGGCCGGTCTGTTGACCGGCTTCGCCTGCACGTCGGCACGCGCCGACCTGACCCTGTGCAACACCATGAGCTATGTGGTCGATGTCGCGCTTGCGGTGGAACAGCGCGGCAACGCGACGTCGCGCGGCTGGGTTCGGCTCGATCCCGGCCAGTGCCGCAAGGCGTTGCAGGGCGCGCTACCGGCGGGCGACCTGTACGTGCATGCGCGGGTGCCGGCGCTGTACGGCCCCGCGCCGCTGCCCCGGCGCGGCGACACCGAATTCTGCGTCGGCGCCACCGACTTTTCGATCGCGAATGCGCGCAATTGCCGGAGCGGCCAGCGCCCGGTGCTGTTCTCCGCCGCCAAGCCGGCACCGGTCGAACAATCCGAAACCGATTTCCGCCTGACGCTCGCCGAGGAAGCGGGCTATTCCGAAGACCAGGCGCGCGACGCCGGCATCCAGCGGCTGCTCGCGGTGGCCGGTTACGATGCGGGTCCGATCGACGGCGTGCGCGGCGACCGCACCGACAACGCCATCCGGCAATTCACGCAGGACAACAATCTTCCCGTCACCGCCGCGGCGCGTTCCGACTTCTTCACTTTGCTGGCGGACGCGGCTCAGAAGCCCGGATCCGGCTTCTCATGGTGCAACGACACGGCCTATCCGGTGCTGGCGGCGATCGGCGTCGAGGACGGCGGCGCGATCACCACCCGCGGCTGGTATCGCGTCGAACCGGGCCGCTGCCTGCGGCCCGACACCGGCGCCAATGCCAAGCGCATCTTCTCCTTCGCCGAGGCGGTCGACGGCAACGGCCAGACCCTGATGAGCGCCGGCAAGCCGCTGGCCTGGGGCGGCAGCGCCGTCCTGTGCACGCGCCCGGCCCGGTTCGAGACCAACGATCATTCCGATTGCACCGCGCGCGGGCTGACCCAGGCCGGCTTCGCGCAAATCGAGACCGGCAAGGGCCCGGCCATCGTGCGGTTCAAATAAGCCCGCATTGCCACTCGGACAAAGCCGCAGCATGCTTCCCTCTCCCCGTGAAAACGGGGAGAGGGTGGCGAGCGAATGCGAGCCGGGTGAGGGGCATGCGCGGACCTGACCAGAGCGCGGTCAAGCGGCAACGCAGACTTCGGCGGAACTCCACCGATGCCGAGATGCGTATCTGGCTGGCGCTGCGGGATCGCCGCCTCGGCGGTTTCAAGTTCGTGCGGCAGGAAACGATTGGCCCCTACATCGCCGATTTCGCATGTCGCGATAGAAAGCTCATCGTCGAGCTTGACGGCGGCCAGCATTCAGAAAACAACCGCGACCGTATGCGCGACGCTTTTCTTGCGGCGGAAGGCTACAAGGTGCTGAGATTCTGGAACAACGATGTGATGACCAATCGGGACGGCGTGCTTGCGGTGATCCTCGCGTCGCTGGAGTGTAGCCGTTGAAACCGCCCCTCACCCGACCTTCGCTGCGCGAAGGCCACCCTCTCCCCGTAAACGGGGAGAGGGAAGAGAAGGCAGCCGCCGGCGAGCGCAGCATCCGCGCGTTCTCCCACGTCACCACCTGGATCTTCGATCTCGACAACACGCTGTACCCGCATCACCTCAATCTCTGGCAGCAGGTCGACGAGCGCATCCGCGATTATATAGCCAACCTCCTCACCATCACCCATGACGAGGCGTTCCGGCTGCAGAAGGACTATTACCGGCGCTACGGCACCTCGATGCGCGGGCTGATGACCGAGCACGGCATGGAGCCCGACGACTTCCTGGATTTCGTCCACCAGATCGACCATTCGCCGCTGGAGCCCAATCCCGCGCTCGGTCACGCGCTCGAGCAACTGCCCGGCCGCAAGCTGATCCTCACCAACGGCACCCGCAAGCATGCCGATGCGGTGATGCGGCGGCTCGACATTCACGGCCATTTCGAAGACGTGTTCGACATCGTCGCGGCCGAACTCGAGCCGAAGCCGTCGCAGAAAACCTACGAGCGCTTTCTCGAACGTCATGACGTCGATCCGGCCCATGCGGCGATGTTCGAGGATCTGGCGCGCAATCTCAGCGTCCCGCATGCGTTCGGCATGACCACGGTGCTGGTGGTTCCGGAGGGCACGCGCGAGGTGCTGCGCGAGGACTGGGAACTCGAAGGCCGCGAGGCGGCGCATGTGAATTACGTGACCGACGACCTGTCGGGATTCCTGCGCGCGAATTGCTGCCGGTAAGCAGAACTCCGTTCATTCCCGCGCAAGCGGGAATCCGGTCATTCTAGGCGCTGGGTCCCCGCTTTCGCGGGGACGAACGGCAAGCGGCATCACCCGATGATACTCGGCAACCACAGCGCCATGGCCGGAAACAGGATCAGCAGCCCGACCAGGACAAAATCGGCCAACAGGAACGGCATCGTTCCGGCATAGATCCGCATCACCGGAATCTCCGGATGCTGCGCCTGGATGACGAACACCGTCATGCCGGTCGGCGGAGTGATCAGCCCGATGGTGCACATCACGGTGACGAAGATGCCGAACCAGACGCCGTCATAGCCGATCGCATTGATCAGCGGCAGCGTGATCGGCACCGTGATCAGGATGGTCGAGACTTCGTCGAGAAACGTGCCGAGCGCGATATAGAGCGCCATCACCGCCATCAGGACCCAGAATGGCGACAATTCGCGCAACTGCGCCCATTGCCCGAGTTCGTTCGGGAATTGCGTGAGCACGATGAAGCGCGAGAAGATGAAGGCCCCCGCCACCACCAGCAGGATCGCGGCCGACGTGTAGATCGTCTCCAGCATGCAATCCGCCAGCCCGCGCAGGTTCATCGAGCGGGTGGCGAAGGCAATCAGGATGGCGACAAAGGCGGCAACCGCGGCCGCTTCGGTCGGCGAAAACCAGCCGAGATAGATTCCGAACACCGCAATGAAAAATAACAGCCCGAGCTTCCACATCCCGCGCGAGGCGCGCAGCCGCTCCCGCAAGGTCATCGAACCGACGCTCGGGATCCAGCGTGGCTTGAACCACGCCACCAGCCACACCGTGACAACATACAAGGCGGCCAGCACGAGCCCCGGAATGAGCGCGGCGGCGTAAAGCTTCACAAGCGATTCTTCGGCGACGATGGCATAGATCGCCGTCAACACCGACGGCGGCACCAGCACGCTCAGCGTTCCGGCCGATGCCACCGCCCCGCCCGCGAAAGCGGGGTCATAGCCGTGGCGCCGCATTTCGGGGATGGCGACACGCGAGAAGGTCGCGGCGGTCGCAATCGACGAGCCGCAGATCGCGCCGAACAGCGTGCAGGCGCCGATGGTGGCGTTGGCGAGCGCGCCGCGAACGCCGGAAAACACCGCGTTGCAGGCCTGAAACAATTCGCTCGCCATATTGGCGCGCGAGGCCACCGCGCCCATCAGCAGGAACAGGGGAATGACCGAAAGCGAATAGGCGCTGGCCATCTGATAGGGCACGAGCCCGGCCATCTTCAGCGCCGGCATCCACCCGTCGATCGCCGCATAGCCAAGGAATCCGGCCGCCGCGAGTGCGATCGCGATCGGCACGCGCATGAAGATCATCACCAGAAGCAGAACGACCCCGGCAATCCCGATCGCAGTGATGCTCATACGCGGTCTTCCAGACGGTCCTCGGGACGCTGCGGCCCCTTGTCGTCGCTGCGAAACAACATGAACAGCGACGCCAGCGCGGCAAGGCTCATACCGAACAGCACGATCGTCCAGTGCCAAAATTTCGGCAAACTCAGGTCCGCCGTGACATCATGGAATTCGTAGGAATCCCAAGCCGCGTCCCAGCCCTGCCAGACCAGCACCGCGAATGTCAGCACCGACAACAGCAGCGCGATGCGCTTCAGCGCCGGCACGATGCGCGGCACGAATTCATCGATGGTGTTCACCAGGATGTTGTCGTCGCGCAGGAAGACGCAGGGCAATGCCAGAAAGAAGGAGCCCGCGAGCATCAGCTCGATCAGTTCGTAGACGCCGCGCAGCGGATAATTGAAGACCGTGCGCAACACCACGTCCGCGACCGTCAGCAGGAGCATTCCCGCGAGAAAGATCGCGGCCACGGCCCCGCAGGTCACCGACGCGATCGTGCCGAAGCGTTTCACCGGACCACCAATGGGCGATGACGAACCACCGCGTCAGCCGCAACCGCGGTCGGCTCCCTCTCCCCGCCCGCGGGAAGAGGGGTGGGGTGAGAGGCATATGTCGAATACGCGATCAAAGAGATTAGCCCCTCACCCGCCCGCCTTCGCTTCGCTCGGCGGACGACCTCTCCCCGCGCGCGGGGAGAGGTAAGACCGCGAAACGATCTCCACGTCAATTCCAGAAGTTCTTGGAGTCCTTCGCGTGCTTCTCCGAGAGCGACTTCATCATGTTGTGAACGGCGGTGGCCGGCAGCCCCTTGCCGTCCAGTTCCTTGACCTTCGCGGCCGCGACATCGGCACCGATCTTGCGGAACTTGGCGTTCTCTTCCGGCGACAGCTTGATCGCCTCGGCGCCGCCGTCGAGCAGCGCCTTCTTGCCGGGCGCATCGAGCGAATCCCATGCCTGACCGACTTCCGCCTCCACGTTCTGAAGCGATTTCACAATCAGCTGCTGCAGATCCGGCGGAAGCTTCTTCCAGGTGTCCTCGTTCATCGCGAGACCGAAGCTCGCGACATAGGAATACATCTCGGTCGTATGCTTCACGGTGCCGCCCATTTTGAAGGCGATGCCGGCGCCGCCATAATCGATCACCACGCCGTCGATCGTGCCCTTCTGCATCTGCTCGACCTGCTCGGTCGGCGCAACGCCCACCGGGGAGCCGCCCAGCGCGGCGACGAAGTCGCGGATTTCAGGCGAGGCGAAACGGAGCCGCAGCCCCTTCACATCGTCGACGCTCTTGATCGGCTTCTTGGTGGTGTGGATCTGGCCAGGCTGATGCGTGAACAGCAGCAGCAGCTTGACGCCCTTGTGTTCCGCGTCGAGATATTTCGAACGCAGCTCCGGATCGTTCAGCACCTTGGTGCCGATCTCGGCACTGCCGACCAGATACGGCACCTGCACAATTCCGGTCAGCGGGAAGCGGCCGGGCGTGGCGCCGTGCAGGAACCACGAGATGTCGGCCTGGCCGGTCCGCGCGAAATCGTAATGCTGCGGCACCGGGCCCATCTGCGCGCCGGGGAAGCGCTTGAACACCAGACGTCCGCCGGAATCCTTTTCGAGCTTGTCGGCCCATTTGATCAGCCATTGCGACATCGCGTGCTGATCGCCGACATAATAGGCGAGCTTCAATTCGATCGGCTTCTGGTCCTGCGCAATCGCGGCGCCGGTCCCGATTGCGAGGGCGAAAGCGGCCGGCAGCAAAGCCCGCCTGGTCAATCCTGTCATGATCGTAATCCTCCCGATCGGCTCGTTAAGGGGCCGATGTCTGTGGTGTGCGGCTAAGCTGCCAAAACGGGGCGTCACGTGCAAGCCAAGCCCTGCCGAAAGCGGCGAGACACCGTAATGGCCAAATAAAAATGCCCGCCGTCCGGCGGGCATTTTCGCGATCGAAGAGGCGAATGCGGATCAGTCGAGGCTTACGCCGCTCGCCTTGATGGTTTCGCCCCATTTGGCGATTTCGCTATCGAGAAAGCTCTTCAGATAGGCGGTGGAGCGGCGGTCCGGCGTCACGAAGGTCGACCCGACCTTCGTCAGCTTCTCGGAAAGTCCTGGCGTCTCGATCAGCGCCACGGTCGCCTTCTGCAACTTGTCGACGACCTCCTGCGGCGTTCCCTTCGGCACGAAGAAGCCACTCCAGAACGGCGCCTCGAAGGTCACGCCCTGCTCGCTTGCGGTCGCGATCTGCGGCAGCAGCACCGAGCGCTCCTTGGTCAACGCCGCGAGCGGCTTGAGGGTATCACTGTTGATCTGCGGAACGGCTGCGGCGCCCAGCGCACAGATGAAATCGATTCGTCCTGCGATCGCGTCCTGCACCGCCGGCGCCGAACCACGATACGGCACGTGCACGGCGTCGATTCCGGCCGCGGCATTGAGTTGCGCGCAGGCCAGGTGCGACGCCGAGCCAACGCCGGCGGAGCCATATTGCATCTTGCCGGGATTGGCTTTGCCGTAGGCGACGAATTCCTTCAAATCCTTGGCCGGCAGATCCTTGCGGGCCAACAGCACGATCGGCTGTTCGGCAATCATGGCAACCGGCATGAAATCGGTGACCGGATCGTAGGGCAGCTTTTTGTAGAGCGCCTTGCTCATCGCAAACGTATCGATGCCGCCCATCACGAACTGATAGCCGTCCGGCGTCGCCTTGGAGACGCGGGCAACGCCGATCGTGCCGCCGGCACCGCCGACATTTTCAACCACGACCTGCTGACCCAGCAGCTCGGACAGCCGTGCGGCAAAAACACGCCCCACCACGTCGGATGCGCTGCCGGAAGCGAAGGGGATCACGAGCGTGACCGCACGGTTCGGCCAATCCTGCGCGTGCGCGGATGGCGTCCATGGCGTGGCCACGGAAACGGCAGTCAGGGCGAGAGCGGCCATCGCAACTTGCGGGCAGCGGGACCAGAATTTCATCATAAGCACCTTTCGTACAGGACACCGGACGATATCACGATCCGCAGCAAAATGCGTGCCGTCCCATTGACAGCGGACAACTGGTCGCGCCACACAGCGCCGCTGACGACGGGGGAAAGACATGGGTCACGAGACGCTCGCCCAAACCATTGACGATGCCTTCGAGAAGCGCGACGGCATTTCGGCCGCGACCACCGGCCCGGTCCGCGCTGCGGTTGAGCAGGCGCTCGAGCTGATGGATTCGGGCGCCGCGCGCGTCGCCGAGAAGCAGGCGGATGGAACCTGGCGGGTCAATCAGTGGCTGAAAAAGGCGGTGCTGCTCTCGTTCCGGCTGAACGACATGAGCATGATCGCGGGCGGACCCGGTGCGTCGGCATGGTGGGACAAGGTGCCCTCCAAATTCGACGGCTGGACCGCGGACAAATTCAAGGCCGCCGGCTTCCGCGCGGTCCCCAATTGCATCGTGCGCAAATCGGCCTTCATCGCGCCGGGCGTGGTGCTGATGCCGTCCTTCGTCAATCTCGGCGCCTACGTCGATTCCGGCACCATGGTGGATACCTGGGCGACGGTCGGCTCCTGCGCGCAGATCGGGAAGAACTGCCACATCTCGGGCGGCGCCGGCATCGGCGGCGTGCTTGAGCCGCTGCAGGCAGGCCCCGTCATCATCGAGGATAACTGCTTCATCGGCGCGCGCGCCGAAGTCGCCGAAGGCGTGGTGGTGCGCGAAGGCTCGGTGCTGTCGATGGGCGTCTATCTCGGAGCCTCGACCACCATCATCGACCGCGCGACCGGCGAGACCATGCGCGGCGAAGTGCCGCCCTATTCCGTCGTGGTGTCGGGCACCATGCCGGGCAAGCCGCTGCCGAACGGCCAGCCGGGGCCGAACCTCTATTGCGCGGTGATCGTCAAGCGCGTCGACGCGCAGACCCGTTCCAAGACCTCGATCAACGAGTTGCTGCGGGATTGAACCGCGCCGGCGATTCCGGCGACTGACCCGTACCGGAAACGGCGGGCCGTCATGAACCTGATCGCGCTGCTCACAAGCTTTGACGGCCGCATCGCCCGCAAGTCCTACTGGCTCGGGTCGCTGATCATCATCGGCGCCGTCCTGGCGGTCGCGATCGCCATCGTCACGACGATTGACGAGGCGGCCTTCGACAGACCCGACGGGGGAAGCAGCGCACTCGGGCACGCACTCGGCTGGGTGCTGCTTTTGGCGTCGGTGCCGATTTCGGTGAAGCGGCTCCACGACCTGAACCGGTCCGGCCATTACCTGTGGCCGATGGTCATCCTCGATGCCCTGCTGACCGCCGGCGACGTCACCGGCTGGACCGGGACGCCGACCGAGCCGAACGCGCTTGGCTGGGCGATCATCGCGCTCTACGGCATCTATTCGCTCGTCCTGCTGATCCATCTCGGCTTCTATCGCGGCAGCACGGGCCACAACGATTACGGCCGCGATCCGCTGGCGCCCGAAGAGATCCCCGCCACCGTCAGCTTCTGATCGAACCGGTCGCTTCCCTGGCGCGACCAACCTGCAGGTTGGAATTCAGGGGACGTGTGATGACGATTTTCTCGCTGCTGTTCGGCTTTCACGGCCGCATCGACCGCCGCCAATGGTGGCTCGGCATGGCGATCGTGGCCACGGCTGCGTCCTCGGCCATCGTCGGGATCGGCCTGCTGAAGATACACCCGATCGTCTTCCTGCCGTCCGCGCTTCTGTCGACGTTTCCCGTCTTCGCGCTGGGCATCAAGCGGCTGCACGATCGCGACATGACCGGCTGGTACATCGCCTGGATCACGATCATCCCCGCCATGCTGCTCCTGCTCGCCGGCCGGACCGGCGACGGCAGCATCGCCGGATTGGTACTGACCTGGTCCGCACTTCTGTTGATCGGTCTCGGCGTGGCCGGGCTCGGTTTCAGCCGCGGCACCGACGGCGCCAACGAATACGACGACGCGAGCGGGGACGAGACCGCTTCCGCTTTCGCCGACCTCTAGGACCGGAGCCGATCATGCCGACGCTTCCGGCGCGGCACCGACGGCGAGAACGAGTACGGGCCCGATCCCTCAGGACGCACGAGGTCAAGCCCGCTGCCGTGTGATCATTGACGGTGTCCGGTGCGTCCCGGTAAAGCCGGGGGATGACACCAGCCGATCCGATCGCCATCGCGCAAAACCTGTTGCGCTGTCCCTCCGTGACACCCGCGGAAGGCGGTGCGCTCAGCTACCTCGAATCATTGCTGAAGGCCGCGGGCTTCACCACCCATCGCATGACCTTCTCCGAACCCGGCACGCCGGATGTGGAGAATTTCTATGCCCGCATCGGCACCGGATCGCCGCACCTGATGTTCGCCGGCCATACCGACGTGGTGCCGCCCGGCAACGAGGCCTCATGGACGCATCCGCCCTTCGCCGGTGAAATCGCGGACGGTGTGCTCTACGGCCGCGGCGCCGTGGACATGAAGGGCGGGATCGCGGCCTGCATCGCCGCCACGCTGGATTATCTCGCCGCCCATGGCGGCAAGCCGCGAGCGGACGGCAAGGGCTCGATCTCGTTCCTGATCACCGGCGACGAGGAAAGCGTTGCGATCAACGGCACGCCGAAGCTGCTCGACTGGGCCGCGCAGCTCGGCGAGACCTTCGATCACTGCATTCTCGGCGAGCCGAGCAATCGCGAAGTCCTCGGCGACACCATCAAGATCGGACGGCGCGGTTCGCAGAACGGCACCCTGATCGTGCATGGCAAGCAGGGCCACGTCGCCTATCCCGAGCGCGCCGACAATCCGGTGACCGGCCTCGTGACGTTGATCGCCGCATTGAAGGGCGAGCCGCTCGACAAGGGCACCGACCTGTTCGACCCGTCCAATCTCGAATTCGTCTCGATCGATATCGGCAACAAGACCGTCAACCTGATCCCGGCCGAAGCGCGCGCGCGCTTCAACATCCGCTTCAACAACCTGCACAGTCACGAATCGCTGAAGGCGTTGCTCGAACAGCGTGCGATCGCAGCCTCCGGCGGCAAGATCCGGTTCTCGTTCGAATGGGAGCCGTCCAACGCCGATGTGTTCGTGGTCGAACCCGGCCCGTTCACGGACGTGGTGGCAAATGCCGTGACCGAGGTGACGGGCCGCAAGCCGGTGCTTTCGACCACCGGCGGCACGTCCGACGCGCGCTTCATCAAGAATTACTGCGCGGTGGTCGAATTCGGCCTGGTCGGCCAGACCATGCATGCGATCGACGAACGCGTGCCGGTGACGGAGCTTGTTGAGTTGACCGCGATCTACCGGAAGATTCTTGATCGCTACTTCGCGTGATGCAGGTCGCGGTTCTCGTCGCGCAGCATTGCCAGCGCGAGGATGATCGCGGCGGCGACGCCAAGCGCAGTGCGCACTGCATGGAGCTGACCCCAGTTCACCAGTAGCGCCCGCGTCGAAGCTCCCGCCTGCGTCGCCGGAGTCGTAAGCAGCGTGTCGTTTAGCGGCATAAGCCAGATCAGCGTGAACGGCCAGTTCGCGACCGCCAACGCGGCCCCAATCAGCCACAGCCAGTTGCGTGTGCGGTACCATAGCCAGCCGCCGAGTGCGGCGCAGAACAACGCGAGCCCGCCCTGAATCTTCATGGCGGCCGGAAACCCCGACGCCCATTGCATCAACGCCGCCTGCGGTTCGAGCAGGAGCCGCGCCGGCTGCTCGACCACACTGATGTAGATGGCGATGGCGGCGAACGCGGCTGCGGCCATCAAGGCGATGAGTTTCAGATACTTGGTCATGATACATCCTCCGTTCGACATGGGCTGCGCGTCAGCGCCCCACACCCATCCGCGCCAGCAACCGGTCGCCGCGGATGAAGTGGTGGTAGAGCGCGCCGGCCACATGCAGGATGAGCAGCGCGATCAGCACGCGCACGCCGATGCCGTGCGGAATGCGCGGCGGCACGTTCCAGAAATCCGGCAGGGAGCCCGATGCGCCGCCAAACACGATCGGACCCGCGCCCGACAGCACCATCATGCCGATGCCGCTCGCGGCCAGCCCGATGATCACGATGTAGAAGATGAGGTGCACGGCGCTCGCCGCGCGATGCGGCAGAGCCGGCTGTCCCGCGACAGGGAGCGGCTTCCGGTCGGCGAACCACCACCACGCGATGCGCCCGAGTGTCAGCGCGAGGATCGCAATGCCCATTAGCGCGTGAAAGCGCAGGAATGCGGCCTTGGCCGCGGGATCGGCAGCGCCGCTCACGCGAAAGCCGGTGACGAGCAGCGCCACGATCAGCGCTGCGGCAAGCCAGTGAATGGTGATTGCGACCGCGCCATAACGGTCCTGCGTAGACTTCAAGGCCATGACACACTCCTATTTCTCGTCCTGCGAGAGGCGTTGCCGCACGCGCCGCAAGGTCGCGAGCGATGTTTCGATGTCCTTCAATGAACTCGCCCCGGCGAGCATTTGCGCCTTCGGCTCCCAGCGCGCCGTGGCCGCGGCATAGGCGGTCTCGCCCTTGCGCGTGAGCAGCACGAGCTTCGCGCGCTGATGATTGGGATTGGGGGCGAAGCGGATAAAGCCTTCGCCTTCCAGTTCGTTGGCGACCCGCTGCACCGCCTGCCGGGTCAGGCCCATGTTGCGGGCGATTTGCGCGATCGGCAGCGGCGTGTTGGCGAGCGCGATTGCGCCGATCACCTGCCAGCGCGCGCTGGTGAGCCCGATATCGCCGACCAGCGCATCGCCCATGGCGATCAGCTCGCCGTTCAGGCGAAAGATTTCGAGCACCAGCTCGGTGATTGCGTCGGCCAGTCGCTGCGGCATGACCCATCCTTAAATCGACAGTATATTGTCAATATGACAGTATATTGTCAATTAAGGCGAAGATCACGAATTGGCGATCCGGAACACGGTCAGCCCGGGTAATCCACCTTGACCAGATACAGCCCCTCGGCCGGGGCTACCTGCCCGCACAAGGTGCGGTCGCGCGCTTCAAGGATGCGGGCGATGTCGTCCGGCGTCCACTTGCCTTCGCCGACATGCACGATCGATCCGACCATCGAGCGCACCTGATTGTGCAGGAACGAGCGCGCCGACACGGTGATGTTCACGTTCCAGCCGTCGGTCTCGATGTCTAGTTGATCGAGCGTCTTCACCGGCGATTTCGACTGGCACTCGGTCGAGCGGAAGGTGGTGAAATCGTGATTCCCGATCAGCCGCGTCGCCGCCGCGCGCATCGCCGCGATATCCAGCGGCCGTCCCACCCGCCAGGCACGGCCGAGATCGAGCGCCAGATCGGGCCGCCTGTTCACCACGCGATAGAGATAATGCCGCCTGGTCGCCGAGAACCGCGCATTGAAATCGTCGCCGACCCGCTCGGCGGCGAGGATCGCGACCGGCTGCGGCCGCAGATAAAAATTCAGCGCATCGCGCACCGTGCCGCCGTCGTGCTCGCTGCGCAGATCGCAATGCGCGACCTGTCCGAGCGCATGCACGCCGGCATCGGTGCGGCCCGCGCCTTGTATGGTGACGCGCTGGCCGTCGAAGCGCGCAATCGCGTCCTCGATCGCGCCCTGCACGCTCGGCGCATCGGCCTGGTATTGCCAGCCGCGATAGGGCGCGCCGTCATATTCGATGAGGAGTTTGTAGCGGGGCATCAGCGCAGAGCCGCGCCGCGGGACAGCCTGTTCCCGCGCAGAAACTCGTCTGCCTTCATCGGCTGCTTGCCGGCGCGCTGCAATTCGATGATGCGGATTGCGCCTTCACCGCAGGCGATGGTGAGATTGTCGTCCAGCACTGTGCCGGGCGCGGCATGTCCGGCAGCCAGCGTCGAACGCAGCGCCTTGACCCGCACCGGAGTCTTCTCGTCGGGCATCTCGAACCAGGCGCCCGGAAACGGCGACAGCCCGCGGATGTGGTTGTGCACATCGCGCGCAGCTTTGGCCCAGTCGATCCGGGTCTCGGCCTTGCTGATCTTCTCGGCATAGGTCACGCCGTCGGCTGGCTGCGGCACGATCTGCAGCGAGCCGCGCTCCAGCGCGCCGAGCGCGCGATGCATCAGGTCGCCGCCGATTGCGGCCAGCCGGTCATGCAGATCGCCCGCGGTCATGTCGGGACCGATGGCGACGCGCTCGATCATCGCCATGCCGCCGGTATCGAGCCCCTCGTCCATCTTCATCACGGTGACGCCGCTCTGAGCGTCGCCCGCCATCACCGCGCGATTGATCGGCGCGGCGCCGCGCCAGCGCGGCAGCAGCGATGCATGCAGATTGAAACAACCCAGCGGCACGGCGTCGAGCAAAGGCTTCGGCAGGATCAGGCCATAGGCCACCACCACCGCAGCATCGGCACCGAACGATGCAAACTCCGCCTGTGCCGCTTCGGTACGCAGCGTCTTTGGCGTTAACACGGTGAGGCCGAGCCGCTTGGCCTCGCGCGCCACCGGCGTATCCTGCAATTCCATGCCACGACCGGCCGGCTTCGGCGCACGCGTATAGACCGCGACGATCTCATGGCCCGCGCCCGCGAGTTCGATCAGCGTTGGCACCGCGAAATCCGGCGTGCCCATGAAGATGAGGCGGAGCGGCATGGATTGGTCCTTTCCCTCTCCCGGCTTGCGGGAAGAGGGAAGACGGTGAGCGACTAGTCGGCGCCCTGCTTGGCCATCTTGGTGTATTTCTTGATGACGCGGTCGCGCTTCAGCTTCGAGATATGATCGATGAACAGCACGCCGTTGAGGTGGTCGATCTCGTGCTGGATGCAGGTGGCGAACAGGCCGTCCGCCTCGACCTCCTGCGCCTTGCCGTCAATGTCCAGATATCTGATCCGCACCTTGGCCGGCCGCTCGACGTCCTCGTAATATTCCGGGATCGAGAGGCAGCCTTCCTCATGCAGGTTCATCTCCTCCGACGACCAGGTGATCTCCGGATTGATGAACACCTGCGGCGCTTTCTCATCGTCCTTTTTCGACAGGTCCATCGTCACGAGGCGCAGCGGCTCGCCGATCTGGATCGCGGCCAGTCCAATGCCCGGCGCGTCATACATGGTCTCGAGCATGTCGTCGGCGAGCGCACGAATGGACGCGTCGACCGTCGCCACCGGCTTGGAGACGAGGCGGAGTTGCTTGTCGGGCAGGATGAGGATGTCGCGCAGGGCCATGCGCGCGATGTAATTATTGGGACAGGCGCGGTCAATTCGTTCTTCGCTGGCCCCTCCTTCTCCCGCCCCGACATTGCGCCCTCTCCCCGCGCACTGCCGTCCTTCCCTCTCCCCGCCTGCGGGGAGAGGGTGCCGAGCGTATGCGAGGCGGGTGAGGGGCTGATCGCCAAGACGAAAACACGAGCCCCTCACCCGGCTCGGACCTCCGGTCCTCGCCACCCTCTCCCCGTTTCACGGGGAGAGGGAAAGGATCGCGGCTTCAGCGCCCCCGGCCATAAGTTCTCTTTTTGTTCTTGACGTATTCCGAATCGTGCTAAAAGGGGCGGATGGACATTTTCGCTCTGATCCGCGACCGGCTCGCCGGCCTCGACCCGCTCTTGGTGGTCGCGGTCATTGCCGCGGTTTGCGCCTTCATCCTCGCCGCCACCATCGGGGTCACGATCCTGCTGATCGGGCGACGCCGGCGGCGGGCCGAAGAGGCCGCCGAAGCCGAGCGCCTGGAGGCGGAGGAGAACGAGGCCCGGATGGCGGAGCTTCGCCGCCTGCAGGCCGAGACCACCGGGCTCGTGCGCGCCATGGGCGACATGCTGGCGAACCGGCAGTCGCAATTCGAGAAAGCCTTTTCCGAGCGGCTCGACACCGTCACCCACCGCATCGGTCAGTCGATCCAGCACACCACGCAGCAGACCGGCGAAAATCTCAACCGGCTGAACGAACGGCTCGCGGTCATCGACTCGGCGCAGAAGAACATCACCGCGCTCGCCTCGCAGGTGACGTCGCTGCAGGGCGTCCTGTCCAACAAGCAGCAGCGCGGTGCCTTCGGCCAGGGCCGCATGGAAATGATCATCCAGGACGGGCTGCCGAAGGGCTCGTTCGAATTCCAGTTCACGCTGTCGAATGCAACGCGGCCGGATTGCGTGATCCATTTTCCCGACCAGCGGCCGCTGGTGATCGACTCGAAATTTCCGCTGGAAGCGGTCACCGCCTTCCGCGACGCCAAGACCGACGACGAGCGCATGATCGCCGGGCGCATGCTGCGCCAGAACGTGACCAAGCACATCGCCGATATCGCCGGCAAATATCTGCTCCCCGGCGAGACCCAGGAACTCGCCTTGATGTTCGTGCCATCGGAATCGGTCTATGCCGAATTGCACGACCAGTTCGACGACCTGATCCAGCGCGCGTTTCGCTCGCGCGTCGTCATCGTATCGCCCTCGCTCTTGATGCTCGCGGTGCAGGTGATCCAGCAGATCCATCGCGATGCCCGCATGCGCGAGGCCGCCGACAAGATCCATGCCGAGGTCGGGCATTTCATGGAAGACCTCAAGCGGCTGCGCGAACGCGTGCGCAAGCTCGAGGCGCATTTCGGCCAGGCGACCGAGGACATCAAGCAGATCGTGGTCTCGACCGACAAGCTGGAGCGGCGCGGCTCCCGCATCCGCGACGTCGAGTTCGACGACGGCGACGACCAGAGCAGCGTCGTGCTTCCGAACCCGGTCGGCGCCCGGCGCGTGGTCGCGGCGGAATAACGCCGTTAACCATCAGATACCGCAACCCCTTCAGTGGCACCCGGGTACGGCGGCGGGCGGCTGGTTAAGCGCGGTTGCTTGGGCTAGATTGACCCGTGGTTAACGCTTGGTAAATGCGTTCGGGGTGGACATTGTGTTGAGGGGGATTGCCGTTTTCGCCGCGCTGGCGGCGACAGTTTTGTGTGCGGGCTGCGCCAACCGCCCGGCGCAGGGCGTGCTGATTCCCATGAAGGAACAGGTCGCCGGTACCACGCAGGTTCCGATCCTGGTCGCGACCACCCGCAAGAAATCCGTCGAAGATCCTGGCGAAATGTTCGGCGGCGACCGCGCCGACGCCATGTCCTACGCGGCCATCACCGTATCGATCCCGCCGGATGCCGACCGCAAGATCGGGCATGTGCAGTGGCCGGACGCCCTGCCCGGCGACCCCAAGCGCAATTTCATGACGGTCTCGGCCGACTATATCGATCAGAAGGCCTTCGCCGCGTCGATCGCCGCGACCGCGCGCAGGACCGGTCATCCGCGCGTGCTGATCTTTGTGCACGGCTTCAACAACCGGTTCGACGATGCCGTCTACCGCTTCGCCCAGATCGCGCATGACTCCAAGGCCGAGGCCGTGCCGGTGCTGTTCACCTGGCCCTCGCGCGGCGATGTGCGGCTGCGGTCCTATACCTACGACCGCGAAAGCGCGAATTATTCACGCGATGCGCTCGAGGAACTGATCGACCAGATCGCCGCCTATCCGCAGGTGAAGGAGATCAGCGTCCTCGCGCATTCGATGGGCAATTGGGTGACGCTGGAGGCGCTGCGCGGCCGCTCGCTGCGGCGCATGGCACGCCCCAACGCCGACAAGGTGAAGCAGGCGATGCTGGTTGCGCCGGATGTCGATGTCGACGTGTTTCGCGCCACCATCAGGCGCATGGGCCCCAACCGGCCGAAGATGCTGCTGTTCGCGTCTCAGGACGACGGCGCCTTGTCGCTGTCGAAGGAGATCTGGGGCGGCGTGGACCGGATCGGCGAAGTCGGCGCCACCGAACCCTATCGCACGCAACTCGAGGGCGAGCGGATCGCGGTATTCGATCTGACGCCGCTGAAGACCGTCGGCAGCAACGCCCACAGCCGCGCCTTCGACGATATCACCCAGGTGCTGGCGATGGTGCGCGAACGCAATGCGCAGCAGCGGAATCAGGTCGCACGCAGCCAGCCTGCACCACCGGCAACGGCGCCGTCGCAGACCGAAACCGTCGCGCTGCGGGATTGAACCGGTCACATTTTTTAGCGGGTATCGCCGGTGTCATGCCCTGCGCCGGCGGGGCATCCAGTAACCCTCTGCGCCGCTTGCATTTACTGGGTCGCCCGCTTTCGCGGGCGATGACAAATTGGTGCCACAGCACGATTCAATCCGTCGCCAACACGCGCTAGGCTCACCACTGCATGACCAGCCTCGAATCACCCGCCGCCAAACCCAAAATCTCATGGTCCGAAGCGCTGTCGGTCTATCTGAAACCGCGCGTGCTGATCGTCATCCTGCTCGGCTTCTCGGCCGGCCTGCCGCTGGCGCTGTCGGGCGCGACACTTGCGATCTGGATGACCGAGGCCAAGGTGAGCCTGGGCACCATCGGACTCTATGCACTGGTCGGCCTGCCCTACACCCTGAAATTCCTCTGGGCGCCGCTGGTCGATGCACTCGACATTCCGATCCTGTCGCGCGCGCTTGGGCGGCGGCGCGGATGGCTCGTCTTCTCACAACTCCTGCTCGCGGCCGCGATCGCATTCCTTGCCTTCCAGGATCCTGCAACCGCGCTATGGCCGGTCGCGCTTGGCGCAGTGTTGGTCGCCACCGCCTCCGCCACCCAGGACATCGTGATCGACGCCTTTCGGGTCGAAAGCCTCGATACCAGCGAGCAGGCGGCGGGGATGGCCGGCTATGTCGCTGCCTACCGCATCGGCATGCTCGCCTCGGGCGCAGGCGTCATTACGCTGACCTGGTGGCTCGCGAAGGTCGGCGTATCGGCTGAGACGGTGTGGATGTGGGGTTACCTCGCCGCCGCTGCGCTGGTGAGCGTCGGTATCGTCGCCACGCTGATGGCGACCGAACCCGCCGCTCCCGAGGGCTTGGTCGACCGGGCGCGCGACCCGATCAGCAGGGTTCTGATCACGGCTTTCGGTGCGTTCAGGGAATTCCTCGGCCGTCCCGAGGCGATCATCATCCTGCTGTTCGTGGTGCTGTTCAAGTTTTGCGATGCCTTTGCCGGCGTGCTGACCGGTCCCTTCGTGATCGGGATCGGCTTCGACAAGGCGACTTACGCGGCGGTGGTAAAAGGTGTCGGATTGGCCTCGGCGCTGATCGGCGGCTTTGCCGGCGGGATGGTCGCGGCTGCGCTGCCGCTGTCGACGAGCCTCTGGATCGGCGGCATTCTGCAGGCCATCTCCAACCTCGCCTTCGCATGGCTTGCGCTGATCGGCCCGAATGTGCCGGCGCTGACCGCGGTCGTCATTGTCGAGAATTTCACCGGCGCGATCGGTACCGTGATTTTCGTCGCCTATCTCTCCGCCCTGTGCGGGGTACGTGCGCATACCGCGACGCAATTTGCGCTGCTGACGGCGCTGGCCGCGGTCGGCCGAACCACCCTGTCTTCGGGAGGCGGCTTTATTGCGGAGAGCACCGGTTGGGTCTGGTTCTTCGTGATCTCGGCGCTGGTCGCGATTCCAAGCCTGATGCTGCTGGCCTGGCTGCAGATGCGGGGACATTTCCGCGAGCTGGACCAGCGCGCGCGATAGCGTTGGCGTGGCGGCCGGACTGCGATCCACGGGAGGGTTCATAGCCCGGCCGGGCTGATTCCGAATCAGGCCGATCGGTTGTAGTCATTCCGGTACGCGCATATCCGCGATACCGGAGCCGCCATGAACTTCACCAGCGTGATCGAGACCGTGGGCTATGCGCTCGATCTCACCGGCGTCGCGCTGATCGCGATCGGGCTCGTCATCGCCTTCGTGCGCTACATCACCGTTCCCGTCATACCGGGTGGCATCGACGCCTATCGCAGGCTGCGTCAGGATATCGGACGCGCGATCCTGCTCGGTCTCGAAGTGCTGGTGGCGGCCGACATCATCCGCACCGTGGCGGTCACGCCGACGCTGGACAGCGTCGCGATCCTTGGCGCGATCGTGGTGATCCGCACCTTCCTCTCGATCAGCATGCAGGTCGAGGTCGAAGGGCGCTTCCCGTGGCAGAGCCGGTCCGAGGCGAAGGAGGGATAAAGGCGTCCCAAGCGCTTCTTCCCTCTCCCCGGAAACGGGAAGAAGGAAGAAAGCCTACATCGCCGTGCGCTGCCGCATCGCCGCCGACAGCGTGCCCTCGTCGAGATAATCGAGTTCGCCGCCGACCGGCACGCCATGCGCAAGCCGCGTCACCGCCACACCCGCGCTGTGAAGCAGATCGGTGATGTAATGCGCCGTGGTCTGGCCATCGACGGTGGCGTTGAGCGCGAGGATCACCTCCGTCACCGCGGGATCATGCGCGCGCGTGACCAGCGCATCGATGGTGAGATCCTGCGGGCCAACGCCATCGAGCGGTGACAGCGTTCCGCCGAGCACATGATAGCGCGCATTGACTGCGCCGGCGCGCTCCAGCGCCCACAGGTCCGCGACATCGGCGACCACCACGATCACACTCGGGTCGCGTTTCGGGTCGGTACACACCGTGCAGGGATTTTGCGAATCGATATTGCCGCAGGTTCCACACACCGTGATGCGCTCCTGCGCCACCGCCAGCGCGTCGGTCAGCGGTCCCAGCAATTGCTCGCGCTTCTTGATCAGGTGCAACGCGGCGCGGCGCGCCGAGCGCGGCCCGAGCCCCGGCAGCCGCGCCAGCAGCTGGATCAGGCGCTCGATTTCAGGTCCGGCAACGGATTTCGGCATGACGCGTTCTGCGACTCGTGACTGCCGGCATATTGCGAGGCAAGGCCACAAAATCAATGGCCGCATGCCGGCCGGTCACTTCGCGGCCGCAAGGCCCCATCCGTCCCGCATCCGGGACAGGCTTGGGCGCATGGCCGGGCTCAGAAAGCCGGTGCTGCCCCATTCCTTGGCCATGCAATTATTCGGACCTGCGGGCGTCTCGCCCTTTCCCTCCATCACGGCCTTGAACCAGTCCCGATCGCGCAACCCGATCACGTCGCCATGCGCCTTCAGGAAATCGTCCTGGCCAATTTTCTTGAGTGCGACGACAAGGGCGGTCTTGTAACCATACTGATTGTACTCGTCGGCCGACGACAGGAATCGCCGTTGCATCTCGGCAATGGTTTCAGCATCGGCCGTACCGATCCTGCAGATCGCCAACACCGGCAGGTTTCGCAAAAACGTCCGGTTCATTTTTCCGGCGAAGAAATCCTGCTTGTAAAACGGCAAGGCATCCGGTCCCGCATCCGCCGCACGGACGTAAAGCGCGGGATAACGCCGCCATATCGCGTTGTGGTTATCCTGCACCTTGTCCTTGCTGACGATTTCGAACATGGCCGTCGCAACAGGCTGGAATGCGGGTTGGGGCAGCGTCACGATTGCGGATTGCAGAACCGACGCGCTGTCGCTCCCGCTTTTCGAACGGTCGGCTTGAAGGTCCGCAAACCGTGCTGCCATCTTCTCCGCGAGCGGGACGAGTTGTCCCGGATTCTGCGAGAGCGTATACGCCATAGCCCAAGGCAGTTGCTTCGGCATCTGACCGCTCAAGATCTGCTGCAACACCTCGAACGCTTCATCATAGACGCGCCCGGGCTCCTCGGCGGTGCGCGCAAGCACAGCCTCGTTCTGCGCAAAGCCCTTGAAGTTCGCCAGGTCGGTCGCCGTATACTTGCGCACACCCAGCATGATGCTTTCAGGTGTGTCGTATCGTGCCTTGTCTATGCTGTCGGGAACCGTGTCCAGCGTCTGAAACTTGCGCAGGAATTGCGCGCCGCATTCCCACGCCGGCTTGCTGCTGATAAGCGAGCAACCGATGAACCCCATCGGCAGCACCGGTAGCCGCCACGCTATGGCGCTGCAATAGGAGCCCAGAATCCTGCCGTCGACCACGATCTCGGTGAGCGACTCGCTGACGCCCGGCTTGCGCTTCCAGATTCCCGCATCTTGCGGACGCGATACCGTGACCACAGCATGGTTCGGGTCTTCCGGGAAACGCAACACGCACAGGTGAAACTTGCCCGAGACGTAAGTGATCAGGATGCGGTTCTGCGTATCGCGTTTGATCGCGTCGCATTGGTCGCGCCGCATCAGACGCACCGATGAGTAGTTTTCCGGCTTGTAGTTGGTGTTCGGCTCGTAAACGACCGGAATATCGTGCGTCTGCACGAAACTGCCCAGTTCCTTGCCGACGACAGAGTGAGCCTGCGGATTGAAGTCGAACACCTTGCCGGGGTTGCTGGCGCGCAACGCCGCCGCGCGTGCGGCGATCTCGCGGCCTTCCTGAACATACGCAACGTAATACGCGCCATAGGCCGCAACGGGCACGATCATGAGAACGCGTGGCAATCGGCCGATCGCGGCTTCCACGAAAAGGCTGATCAATGCCACGTGGATCAGGAGGACCGTGATCAGTCCGGCGCCGAACATCATGAGGTACACGCCGGGGATCGGCAGAACCTGCAGGAGAAACAGCACGACCGCGGCGACGAGCGCCCACAGCGATGGCGACGATTTAATGATACGCATCATGTGCCGGTGTCCAACCATTCGCACCGTAGCGGCGGGCCGTTAACTCGCCTCGAAGTTTCGCGACCGTCAGGCGGCCAAAATGGCCGCGATGGTATGCGGACGATGAATACCGTCCGCAAAAGTCGCGGTTTCGCGGACACCCGCTGGTGGCGGATGGCGTTCGCGCCTCTATATCCTCTGAAGGATGTATATGGACCGAACGATGAGCCCCCTCACCCGCCTTGCCACCCGCGTCGCCTATGGCGCGACCCAGCTCCCCCGCATGGCCTATTATGCCGGGCACGCCTATGCGCTGCAGCGGCTGGCGGCCGAAGCGCGCCGCCGCGAGGGCGAGGAACCGCCATCGCCGCCCCGACCAGGTGACAACCGCGCCCCGCTCATCAGCGACCGCAAACTCTACGGCGACATGGCGGAGCTCCTCGCCCGCGATCTCGCCAATGTCGAAGCCGGCATCTATCCCCTGCCCGCCGACCATGACGGGTCGCTGCCGACCCTGTTCCGCCGCTCGCGGCTGTTTTTCGACGATCTGCCGGATGTGTATCGCCGCCGCAAGGATCGCCGCCACGACGAGGTGCTGACCGAGGACGTTCGCGGCAAGCGGCCGGATTACTACCTGCAGAATTTCCACTTCCAGTCCGGCGGCTGGCTGACCGAGGATTCCGCCGATCGCTACGACACCCAAGTCGAGGTGCTGTTCAAAGGCACCGCAAATGCGATGCGCCGCATGGCGCTGCCCGAGCTGCACGAACATTTCCGCGGCCGCGACCAGCGCACATTGCGCCTCACCGACATTGGCTGCGGCACCGGGCGCTTCCTCGATTTCGTCAAGCAGGCCTGGCCGCGCCTCCCGGTCACCGGCATCGATCTGTCGGACGCATACGTCAAGCATGCGCGACATCACCTGCGGCGCTGGTCGCGCGTGAACACGCTTGTCGCCAAGGCCGAGAGCCTGCCGCTGCGCGACGCCAGCCAGGATGCGGTGACGTCCGTGTTCATGATGCACGAATTGCCGCCGCAGATCCGCCGCGAGATGATCGGCGAAGCCGCGCGCGTCCTCAAACCCGGCGGCCGGTTGGTGATCGTGGATTCGCTGCAGCGTCGCGACATCCCGGATTACGAGGGTCTGCTCGAGCGCTTCCCGCAGAATTATCACGAGCCGTATTTCGAGAGCTATCTCGACGAGGACTTCGCGCATATCGCGCGAGGCGTCGGCCTCACGCATGTGCGCGACGAACCGGCTTTCGTGTCAAAGGTGATGGTGTTCGACAAGATCGCGTAACCTCCGGCAGGAGCGCTGACAAGCCGCGCGCATTGTGTCACTCAGGCCCCTCCTGCCAGCCGGGGCCATGATGGACGCCACACTCAGCGACACGCTGCTCGGAATTATTTTCGTCGCCATTGCGATTGTGTATGCCTCGGTCGGGCAGGCCGGGGCCACCGGTTATATCGCCGTCATGGCGATCGCCGGCCTCAGCCCGGATGTCATCAAGCCGACCGCGCTGGCGCTCAACATCGTGGTCGCCGCCATCGGTACGATCCGGTTCGTGGTAGCCGGGCTTCTCACATGGCGCACCTGCTATCCCTTCGCGATCCTTGGCGTGCCGTTCTCGTTTCTCGGCGGCGCACTCAATCTGCCCGGCATCCTCTATATGCCCGTGGTCGGGTTGCTGCTCCTGCTTGCGGCCTGGCAGATGATCCGGCCCATGCGCGCGGCATCCTCGCCCGAGACCGCGCTTGACGATCCACCGTTCATACCTGCGCTCGCCGCCGGCGGCATCATCGGCCTTATCTCCGGCGTCACCGGCATCGGCGGCGGCATCTTCATCGCGCCGCTGATCATCGCGCTCGCTTGGGCCACCACGCGGCAGGCCGCGGCGATCTCGGCGAACTTCAATCTGTTGAATTCAGCCGCGGCGCTGACCGGCGCCTGGGCGACCTTGCCTGGCCTGCCCCCGCAATTGCCGCTCTGGATGCTCGCCGCCGCGATCGGCGGGCTTATCGGCTCATCGCTTGCGCTCAAGCGCCTGCCGCCGGCGATGCTACGGATGATTTTGTTCGCGCTGCTGACGGTGGCCGGGCTACGGATGCTGTGGACGTGGGTGGAGATGATGTGGGGCGCGAGTTGAATGTGGCGCCTCGAGCAAAATGAAGCGACGCGTGCGTCCCTCTCCCCGTTCTGACAGGGAGAGGGGCGAAGAACTCACACCCCCGATGCCGTCGCGTTCGGGAAGAACAGCTGATTGCCGTTGATCTTGTACTCGGCGATCGCCTTCTGGCCTTCCGGCGACACGATCCAGTCGATGAACGCCTGGCCTTCCGCCTTCTTCACATTCGGGTGCTTCTCCGGATTGACCAGGATGACGCCGTACTGATTGAACAGCTTGTTGTCGCCCTCGACGACGATGTCGAGATCGCCGCGATTCTTGAACGACAGCCAGGTGCCGCGATCGGCGAGCACATAGGCGTTCGCGGCCGACGCGGTGTTGAGCGCGGCGCCCATGCCCTGCCCGATCTCCTTGTACCACGCGCCCGATCCCTTCGAATCTTTGTCGGCGCCGGCGATATCGATGCCGGCAACCTTCCAGAGATTGAGCTCGGCGGAATGCGTGCCGGACTTGTCGCCGCGCGAGATGAACGGCGCGGACTTCGCCTTGATCGCCTTCAGCGCCGCGGCGATGTCCTTGCCGCCCTTGATGCCGGCTGGATCGCTCTTCGGCCCGATCAGCACGAAGTCATTATACATGACCGGAAAGCGCTTCACGCCGAAGCCATCGGCGACGAACTTCTCTTCCTGCGGTCGCGCATGCACGAACACCACATCGGAATCGCCGCGCCGTCCGGTTTCCAGCGCCTGCCCCGTACCCTGCGACACCACCTTCACGTCGATGCCGGTCTTCTTCTTGAACAGCGGCAGGATGTGATTGAACAGCCCTGAATCGGTCGTCGATGTGGTCGACGAGACGACAATGGATTTGTCCTGCGCAAGCACCGGGCCCGCGAGCGCAAGCGACGCAGCCGCACCCAGCGCGACGATGAAACGGCGTGTGATCATGGCAGTCTCCTTTTTTTGTCAGACGAGCAATTCACCGGCGACGAAGCGTCGTGCGGCGTCGGTTTTCGGCGACGTGAAGAAGGTTTGTGCGTCGGCGACTTCGATCACGCGACCTTTATTCATCAACACGATCTCGCCACCGAGGCGGCGCGCCTCGCCGAGATCGTGCGTCGCCATCACGATCTTGATGCCGCGTGCGGCGATGCCGGCGATGATGTCCTCGGTCGCCTTGGTGGCGGCGGGATCGAGCGAGGCGGTCGGCTCGTCGAGAAACAGGATCTCCGGCGCCTTGGCGAGCGCGCGCGCAATCGCAAGCCGCTGCTGTTCGCCGCCCGACATGCGGCGCGCGGGGCGATCGCTCAGTGCGCCGAGGCCGACACGATCGAGCAGTTCCTGCGCCGCCGCATCGCGTTCGGCACGCGGCACACCCGCCGCCGCCAGCGCGTAAGTGAGATTGCCGGCCGCGCTCCTCCGCAACATCACCGGCCGCTGGAACACGATCGCGCGGCCGACCGGCGGCACATTGCTGCGTCCGCCATAGGTGACCCGGCCGCTCGAGGGGGAACTGAGCCCCATCGCGATTCGCATCAGGCTCGATTTGCCGGAGCCGTTCGGCCCGACGAGCATCGTCGGTTCTCCGGCGGCGAAGGTGAGCGATACACGGTCGAGGATCGTCACCTCGCGCGCGAGCAATGACACCTCTTCGAGCATTAACGGCAGATCGGAAGCGGGTGCGCGCATCGCATTCATCCCGCAAAGCGTTCGCCGGCGCGGCGCACGCCCCAGGCCAGAGCATTCACGAACAGCACCAGAACAAGAAGGACAATGCCCAGACCAATGGCCAGAGGCAGGTTGCCCTTGGAGGTTTCGAGTGCGATCGCCGTCGTCATCACGCGGGTGAAGCCGTCGATATTGCCGCCGACGATGATCACCGCGCCGACTTCCGCCGCCGCCCGCCCGAAGCCCGCGAGCAGCGCGGTCACAAGGGAAAATCGCGCGTCGGTAATCAGGGTCGCAATCCGCCGCAGCGGGCCGGCATTCATGGCGTCGAGTTCGTCGCGATACTCAACCCAGAGATCCTCGATGGTCTGCCGCGACAGCGCCGCGATGATCGGCGCCACCAGAATGGTCTGCGCCACAATCATCGCCGCCGGCGTGAACAGAATGCCGAGGCTTCCGAGCGGACCGGACCGCGACAGAAGAAGGTAGACCATCAGGCCGACCACCACCGGCGGAAGGCCCATCAGCGCGTTGAGCAGCACGATGACGCCGTTGCGGCCGGGAAATTTCGTCAGCGCAATCAAGGCGCCGAGCGGTATCCCGATCAGCGCGGCGCAGGCGACCGCGGACAGGGTGACGATCAGCGACAGCTTGACGATTGCGAGCAGAACCGGATCGGCGCGCAGGATCAGGTCAAGGGCTGAGGCATCGGTCGGCACCTGATTTGTGTTGCATTGGACGCCGAATGGGTCAATTTTCGGAGCAAATTCACTTCAATGCAGGCATATTCATGCGCGAGTTTCTCAATACCGACGAAGCCGCGGCGTATCTTCGGCTGAGTGAGCGCAAGCTCTACGAGCTGGTGGCGGCCGGCGCCGTCCCCTGCAGCAAGGTCACTGGGCGATGGCTGTTTCCAAAGGCGGCGCTCGACCGCTGGGTCGTGTCGGGGATGCCCAATGCGTTGAAATCGCTCGAAGAAACCGCACCGCCGATCGTTGGCGGAAGCACCGACCCATTGCTGGAATGGGCGCTGCGGGAGAGCGGCTCGGGGATCGCGAGCCTGCCGGAGGGGTCCGAGGCCGGCCTGCGGCGGCTGTCGCGCCGCGAGGTGATCCTCGCCGCGATCCATCTGCATGCGGGCGAAAATGACGGCTCATCGGCCAATGTTGCGGCGGTGCGCGACGCGCCCGGGCTGCATGATGCGGTGGTGATCGGCTTCGTCCGGCGCGAGCAGGGCCTGCTGGTGGCGCCTGGAAACCCGCATCGGATCGGCGATCTGGCACAGCTTGCCGGCACCGGATTGCGGATGGCGCAACGTCAACCGGGCGCGGGCGCGCAATTGCTGCTGCTGACCCTGTGCGCCAAGGCGCAGATCGACCCCGGCGCGCTCCTTACGGTGAAGCCGGCTTGCGCGACCGGCAGCGACCTCGCGCAGGCGATCCGCGCCGGACATGCCGATTGCGGCATCGCCACCCGCGCGGTGGCGGACGCAGCCGGGCTCGATTTCGTGCCGTTGCTCTGGGAAAATTTCGACCTTGTTCTGCGCCAGCGCGACTATTTTCTGCCCGGACCATCTGCGCTGTTCGGTTTTGTTCGGTCGGACCGTTTCCGCCAGCGCGCCGCGGAGCTTGGTGGCTACGATCTCTCGGTATGCGGCGCGATCCGGCTGGTCGCCTGAGCCAAATCTTTCGAATCTGTCGGAAAATGGTCCCCGGGCGCTTGAAAATGCCGCCCGCCACGGCCACAAGGACGCCCACGGAGAGGTGGCCGAGTGGCTGAAGGCGCACGCTTGGAAAGCGTGTATACGGGAAACCGTATCGAGGGTTCGAATCCCTCTCTCTCCGCCACTTTAATATATAAATTGTTGATTTATAAGTACAATATCAGACAATCTGATTCCTGCCCCAACTTCTGCCCTAATGAGCACTTTTTGCAGGTACCTGCAAATTCGCGATTTTGAAACAACGCCGGCCAGTGGGCTCCAGCGCGCGGCGAATAGCGATCATGTGTCCCTTTGTTTCCCTCACTTATTCCGCGTACATTTCCGGCGCGCCACTCGTAACCGCACTCGCCGACGGATAACCGTCGCTCCTCTTTTGCACCAATTCGTTCGTAGTGCGCTGACCGCGCGCTGACGCTTCTAACTGCGACGCATTCTAATGCCGCCGAAAAATCAAAACCCCGAACAGTTGGCGCGAGACAAGATCGACGCCCTTTTGGCCGAGGCGGGCTGGCACGTTCAGAACATGAAGGACCTCGACTGGTCCGCCGGCCTGGGCATCGCCGTGCGCGAATATCAGACCGACACCGGCCCCGCCGACTATGTGCTGTTCGTGGACAAGCGTGCCGTCGGCGTGATTGAGGCCAAACCTAAAGACTGGGGCCACAAGATAACCGCGGTGGAAGACCAATCGGCTGGCTACGCCGGAGCCAAGCTCAAATGGGTCGCCAACAGGGAGCCGCTGCCCTTCATTTACGAGAGCACAGGCGTAATCACGCGGTTTACCGACCAGCGCGACCCCAAGCCCCGTTCGCGCGAAGTGTTTACATTCCACCGGCCGGAGACGATGGGTGAGTGGCTTTCAAAGCCGAAATCACTGCGGTCGCGATTGCAAGATATCCCTGTGCTCAACACGGCGGGTCTGCGTGATTGCCAGATCACTGCCATCCAGAACCTCGAAAAGTCGTTCAAGGAAGACCGGCCGAGGGCGCTGGTTCAGATGGCGACCGGTTCCGGCAAGACCTTTACCGCCATCACCTCTGTCTATCGCTTGCTCAAGCACGCCGATGCCAAGCGCATCCTGTTCCTGGTCGATACCAAGAACCTCGGCGAGCAGGCCGAGCAGGAGTTCATGTCGTACCTGCCTAATGACGATAATCGCAAGTTCACCGAGCTATATAATGTCCAGCGCCTGAAATCGCCGTTCATCGCTGGCAGCAGCCAGGTTTGCATCAGCACCATTCAGCGGATGTACTCCATCCTGAAAGATGAGCCGCTGGATGAAAGCGCGGAAGAAGACAACCCGGCTGAACGCCTTGTGCGCCCCAGAGACGCGCTGCCCGTGGTCTACAACAAGAAGATTCCGCCGGAATACTTCGACTTCATCGTCATCGATGAGTGTCACCGTTCGATCTACAATACTTGGCGTCAGGTGATTGAATACTTTGATGCTTATCTGATCGGGTTGACCGCGACGCCCGACAACCGCACTTACGGTTTCTTTCACAAGAACGTGGTCAGTGAATACGGCCACGACCGCGCGGTTGCCGATGGCGTGAACGTCGGCAACGAGATTTACGTCATCGAGACCGAGGTGACCAAGCAGGGCGCGAAGATCAAGGCGCAGCAGCAGGTCGAGCGCCGCGAGCGTCTCACCCGCCAAAAGCGCTGGGAACGGCAGGATGACGACGAGGACTACACGGCCAAGCAGCTAGACCGCGAGGTCGTCAATCCTGACCAGTTGCGCACGGTCATCCGCACGTTTCGTGACAAGCTACCGGAGATATTCCCTGGCCGCGAGGAAGTGCCGAAGACGCTTATCTTTGCCAAGACCGACAGTCATGCAGATGACATCATTCAGATTGCCCGCACCGAGTTCGGCCAGGGCAATGATTTTTGCAAGAAAATCACTTACCGATCAGAAGAAGAAGACCCTAAATCGGTGCTGACGCAGTTCAGGAACAACTACAATCCGCGCATTGCGGTGACGGTGGACATGATTGCCACCGGCACCGACATCAGGCCGCTGGAATGCTTGCTGTTCATGCGCGACGTGAAGAGCCGCAACTACTTCGAGCAGATGAAGGGACGGGGAACCCGCACGCTGGACGCGGATAACCTCAAGAAGGTGACGCCGTCGGCCACGAGTGCGAAAACGCATTACGTCATCGTCGATGCGATTGGTGTGACTAAATCGCTCAAGACCGCCAGTCAGCCCCTCATCACCAAGCCGGGCGTTCCCTTAAAGGACCTCGCAACCGGCGTGATGATGGGTGCGCGCGACGAGGACACTGTGAGTTCGCTCGCGGGTCGCTTGGCGCGGCTGGACAAGCAGCTCGATGACAAGGATCAGGACCGCATCCGCGAGGCTGCTGGCGGCCTCTCCCTGTCAGATATCGTGCGCAACTTTGTGGATGCCATCGACACCGACCGCATTGAGGAGGTGGCCACCCAGGAAGCGAAAGGGGCAGAGCCTACCGATGAGATGCGCGCGAGTGCGCGGGACAAGCTGGTCGGCAAGGCGGCCAATGTGTTCACCGGCCCGCTGATCAACCTCATTGACGGTATCCGCCGTGAGAAAGAGCAGACCATCGACCATGATAACCTCGATACGTTGACCGAGGCGGGCTGGAGCGGGGATGCCAAGGAAAACGCCGAGGCGTTGTCTAAGGACTTCGCGGCCTATCTGGAAGAGCACCGCGACCAGATCGAGGCGCTGTCGATATTCTACAGTCAGCCAGCAAGGCGCTCTGAAGTCACTTACGCGATGATTAAAGCGGTTTTGGACGCTTTGAAGACCGATCGTCCTAAACTTGCACCTCTCCGCGTTTGGCGGGCATATGCGCTGTTGGACGAGTACAAGGGAGCCGACCCGGCCAATGAGCTGACCGCGTTGGTCGCGCTCATCCGCCGTGTCTGTGGAATCGACAGTAAGATTGCCCCCTATGCCGACACGGTGCGCCGAAACTTCCAAACTTGGATTCTGAAGCGACACAGCGGGGCGGGCGTGAAATTTACAGGCGAGCAGCTCGAATGGCTGCATATGATTCGTGACCATGTCACGAGCTCGATTCATATCGAGCGTGATGATCTGGATATGGCACCCTTCGATGCCAAGGGTGGTTTGGGGAAGATGTATCAGTTGTTCGGGGAGGGCATGGACGCCGTGATCGAGGAATTAAATGAGGCGCTGGCGGCATGAAGTTGGAGAAAGAACTATCGCCGGGGTGGATTACAACCACTCTTGGTCAGCTTTTCTTAAATCCGAAGGCAAATATCGTTGACGGACCCTTTGGTTCACACTTAAAGGCCTCCGAATATCAACCGCAAGGAACTCCCATATTGCGGATACAAAATATAAAGCGGCTCAAATTCGTCCCAAAAAATATCAAATATATAACGTCCAAGAAAGCCAGGGAGCTTACCCGTCACTCATATCTTCCTGGCGACATAATAATTACCAAGTTAGGGGACCCTCTGGGTGAGGCATGCATTGTGCCCTCCACCGTTAAAGAAGGCGTAATTGTCGCTGATTTAGTACGCCTTCGACTGGACAATGGACACATTGACAATAGGTGGTTGTGTTACGCGATAAATGCCGACGGCATCGCGAATCAATTGAAGATCGCAACCAAGGGGACGACCCGCCCACGTGTCAATCTTACGCACATTCGAGAACTACGGATTGATGTTCCGCCGCTCAACGAACAGCGTCGGATTGTTTCCAAGGTCGACGAGCTTTTCTCTGAACTTGACAAGGGCGTCGAGTTCCTCACCGCCGCCCGCCAGCAACTTAAAGCCTATCGCCAATCCGTCCTAAAAGCCGCCCTCGAGGGGAAGCTGACTACTAACTGGAGAGCCAAAAACAAAGGCAGAATTGAACCTGCGACCAACGTCCTCGCAAAGCTCAAGGCAGACAAAAGCAAACGTGCGAAAGCCAGAAAAGACGTTCCCAATCTCACGCAAGACGAACTTTCTGAACTACCGAGCATCCCGAATGAATGGGGATGGTGCAAATTGAACGATCTTGCGGTCAAGATCACGGATGGAGAGCATTTCCGACCTGTAACACAAGAGCGAGGCGTATATTTCCTATCGGCAAAAGATGTAAGAGAGAGCGGCGTCTCGCTTGAGGCCCCCTTGTTTGTTTCCGAAGAGACGGCGCGCAAGGCCCGCAAGAGATGCGACCCTGAAAAGGGCGACCTACTAATTGTTAGCCGGGGCGCTACGGTTGGGAGAATGTGTGTAGTCGATATTGATGATACGTTCTGCCTTTTGGGAAGCGTCATTTTAATTAAGGTCGCGCCAGGATTGGCAACGTCGTTTCTAATTTCGGCCCTGAAGTCTCCCCGGATTAACCGAACGATCGTGACAACCTCTGGATCTACTGCGCAGCAAGCAATTTATCTGAGAGATGTGCAACACGTTGCGGTGCCCATTTGCTCATTGGAGGAGCAAAACGAGATAGCGCGGTTGTTGGATGAAAAGCTCACAAACGCTGATGAATTAGAAGCGGCAATCGATCGTGAAATGATGCGAGCTGAGAGCCTTCGCCGATCTATTATTAGACGTGCATTCTCCGGTCAGATTGTCGCGCAAGACCCGGCCGATGAATCAGCGTCGATTTTACTGGAACGCATCCGCGCCGAACAGATCGATCGCGGCGAAAGAAGGCGGCGCGCTAACAAGAACAACAAGAAGGAGGCCGCATGAGCACATCCCCCATAGTTTCCAAGGTTTGGAGCTTCTGTAATACGCTGCGCGATGACGGCGTGGGCTATGGCGATTACCTGGAGCAGCTCACCTATCTCATCTTTCTTAAGATGGCCGATGAGTACGCGAAGCCGCCCTACAAGCGCGATGTCGGCATTCCGGAAAAGTACAGTTGGGCTGCCTTAAAGGCGAGGCGCGGCGCGGAGTTGGAAGTCCATTATATTGAGCTGCTGCGCGAGTTGGGTAAGCGCAAGGACGTGCTCGGACAGATTTTCACTAAGGCGCAGAACAAGATTCAGGACCCGGCCAAGCTCTACCGGCTCATCGATATGATCGATGAGGTTCAGTGGGTGAGCATGGAGGCCGATGTAAAGGGTGACATTTACGAAGGGTTGCTGGAGAAGAATGCCGAGGACACCAAGTCTGGTGCGGGGCAGTACTTTACGCCTCGTCCGCTTATTCGCGCGATGGTGGAGTGTGTGCGGCCCGAGCCCGGTAAGACCATTGCCGACCCTGCTTGCGGCACCGGCGGGTTCTTTCTGGCCAGCTATGACTTTCTTATCAACCCGAATAACTTCGAGTTGGATAAGGCGCAGAAGGCCCAGCTCAAGCATAAGACGTTCTACGGCAACGAGATCGTCGCAAATACGCGCCGTCTATGCCTGATGAACATGTTCTTGCACAACATCGGTGAAATCGATGGCGACGTCATGATTTCACCGAATGATGCCCTGGTAGCGCCGAGCGCCCAGTCCTATGACTACGTGTTGGCCAATCCGCCGTTCGGCAAGAAAAGTTCAATGAGCTTTACCAATGAGGAAGGCGAGGAAGAGACCGACGACCTGACCTATAACCGCCAGGACTTCTGGGCGACTACGTCAAACAAACAGCTCAACTTTGTTCAGCATATCCGGACCATGCTGAAGATCACCGGGCGGGCCGCCGTGGTCGTGCCGGACAATGTGTTGTTCGAGGGTGGGGCGGGCGAGACCGTGCGCCAGAACCTGCTCAAGACCACCGAGCTTCACACCATCCTGCGCCTTCCCACCGGCATCTTCTATGCCAATGGCGTGAAGGCGAACGTCATCTTCTTCGATAACCGGGAAGCGAGTAAGGACCCTTGGACCAAGGAGGTCTGGTATTACGACTACCGGACCAATATCCATCACACGCTGAAAAAGAAGCCGTTGCGTTTCGAACACTTGGCTGAGTTCATTGAATGCTTCAATCCGAAGAACCGGCATAAGCGCAAAGCGACCTGGGACGCTGAGAAGAATCCGGAGGGCCGCTGGCGCAAGTTCACCTACGAAGAGCTTGCCGCGCGCGATAAAACCAGCCTTGATGTGTTCTGGCTGAAAGACAAAAGCCTTACCGACCTCGATAACCTGCCGGAGCCGGACGAGCTCGCCGAGGAAATCATCGAGAACCTTGAGGCGGGGCTCAACAGCTTCCGCGAGGTGTTGAGCGCGCTGAAGAAGGCGTCTTAAGCCTTCGCACAGCGGCTTTTGCAGATACCTGCAAACTAGGTAGAAAACTGTATGCGACTATGGATGGTTCGGCTCGGCAGGCACGGCGAACAGGAGGCCCATGCGCTCGCAACCTCCGATCTTACGATCGGGTTCAAGGTGGGGGACCTGCGTGGTGCAAAAGATCGGGATGCTATACTAAAGCTGTTGTTCTTAAATAGTCCCGACGGCTCACGCAAAACGCTATTGAACTTTGCCGCGCAGCTAAACCAGTTCTGCAACGAAATGAAAATTGGCGATCTTGTAGTCGTCCCGCTGAAGACAACGCGGCAGATGGCTATTGGAAAAATTGTCGGCGACCTCACTCTTATCGACGGACGGCCATCTCGAAAAGTCAATTGGTTGAAGACCGATTTGCCTCGCTCAGCATTTAAACAAGACCTACTGTTTAGCTTCGGTGCCGCAATGACCGTTTGCGAGATTAAACGCAACGATGCGCTCCGCCGAGTAGAAGTCGCGGCTAAGAAAGGAATCGATCCCGGATACGAGACAGCTATTACAATTGTCGAGCCCGGGCACGTTGCCGATATCGACGCTGACTCAGCAAATTCGGATTTAGCTGAGATCGCACGCGATCAAATTGAACGTCGCATCGCGAGCACATTTGTCGGACATGACCTTACGCGGCTTGTTGCAGCCATTCTCACCGCTCAAGGCTACCTTGTAAATGTTTCACCACCGGGGCCTGACAAGGGAATTGATATCGTTGCGGGTCGTGGACCCAGTGGATTCGAACCCCCGCGGCTGGTCGTGCAAGTAAAGTCCGGCAATGCGCAAGCAGATCAGCCTACTCTACAATCTTTGATCGGGGCTGTGCAGGACACGCATGCAGATCAAGGCCTTCTCGTGTGTTGGAGCGGGTTCAAAAGCACGGTAGAGTCCCGAAAAAACGAGCTATTCTTCAGAATTCGGCTTTGGGGGCGGGTCGAGATAATCGATAACCTTCTTAATGCGTACGACAAGCTACCAGAAGAAATTCGAGCAGAGCTTCCGCTACAACAAATTTGGACCCTCGTATTGACCGAGCAAGAAGAGTAACGCTCGCCTGGTGCACGTCACAAGGTAACCGCACTGAACAGTCCAGGCACCTACAAAAATGGCGCGACGACCTTGATTGGTAAGCAAGCGACTGCGTTCAGGAGCGCTCGTGTTAAAAGGTCTGAACGCGCGGACTAGTTCTGGGCGCGTCAGTCAAATCCATCGAATCACGTCTAGCGCGGCGATGTAAGTATCCTGTTGCAGTGATCCGGTGCCCGAGCTTCAGTAACCCAGCCTTTTCCATCTCGGTAAACGCGTTGGCTTCCATGGTGAAGGTGACTTCCTTACCACGAACCGATTGATACACGACGGTTGAACGCTTATCGTTGACTTGAATGATGCGGCCGGTGTCGGTGATTGGTCTAGCCTCTACCAACTTTCGCGCCCTAACAATTTTATCTCCTGTCTCATGGGAGACCAGAACAAACGATCGTCGCTCATCGGTGTTTGAGGTTATAGCTAATTCTGTCAGCTTGTTCCGTTCAGTTGGAACTATTGATTTAATTTGCTCAAGTGTTGAAAATTTTGCTTGAGCAACTGCAAGCGAAATCTCACCGTTGGACGCAGAATCTGACAACTCAGCGATGTTTTGCACGAACTCATCGCTGTTGCTTTCGATCTCCGAGGTCAGCCCTTCAATCGCGTTGTCCTCTGGGCGACGATCAAGGACGCTTCTCTTGAATAGAGGATGTTTCAGTGCAAGGACCAAACTACTGAATTTGGGCGGTGAAATTTGAAAATCGATGCTGGCACTCTTCAGGCCAGCTAGATCCGGTGGCACAAGAATTCGGCGGGCCGCTTCGTGCGTTTTGCTTATGAGGGCGGTGAGCATACCGAGCGGCATTTCCGACCGTCCCAGCGAAACTCCTCGGAAAGTCAGCGCTAACAGCGCTCTCGCTTCGTCAAGAGAGTCCCAGATTGGGCCCGCTTTCGCGGATAGTCCAACCCGCCTCACCGGCAATAAGCTTTCCGACCACTCTCCAATCTCTTCTGGCCAATAGCGCGCAACGCGAAAGTCCTGACCGATCTCCACGACAAAAGCTTGCCCGGAAAGCAATGCGCCGCGTAGGGAGAGTTCGTTAGCTTTTAGAGCCTGCAAGTATTCGTCGCTGATGGGACACGCATAGAAGTAGTTTGCATGGTCGTCAGTTTCGGCAAACTTTACAAATAGCGTATTTGAAAGCCCAACCCGTGAAGAGAAGACTATAGGCTCATCGAATGCGAAGAGCACTTCTTCCGGAACGATCGGAGCATCCGTCCAAGGAGCCAAGCCCGGCCCTTTTGGCTTCCAGATCATGTGCTTTCTGGCTCAATAATGCTTGCAAAGCGTTCGCTCGGTAACTGCAAGCCGTGCCTTTTCCAATAAGTGTGATGGCCGGGTTGATCGTCTGAAGGTGTTGGCAGCAGAACCCCGTCGGTCAATCCAAAATCAACACGGACAATATAACACTTTCGGAAAAACGGCACTAGCGCACGCGCATGAAGCGCGTCCTCTTTCTCCAACCAAACAGATAGACCCCAGCTCTTGCAATCGCTTGGGTTACACTGGCGACCCTGCTCCCAAATCGACTTCATGTCTCGCTCAGACGGCGGCATAGTCCTGGCGGCTCGGAGCACCGGACCTTTGAATGCCTTCGCAGCGGAGGGCGGGCAGTGCGTTGGGCATTCAGGATGATACGGGCTGACCATTTACGATTTCACTTATCTGCGTATGCCTCATATCCCATAGTTGCAGTCGTATCAAGATGCCACTTTGGGGACACTACCGTGTTTGTCCTTCGAACCTCGCGTCTTTGTTGGGAGGCTGTAGTGCCCCTTTGCCCAGCTCAGCATGGCATTCGAAGTGAACTTCGTCCCGTTGTCTGAGACGGTCAACCTAGCTTCCCGCGCGCCTCGACCAGCATCCTCGCGGGCCACCAGTTTGCCCGAGATCAAGGTGTCGCAGATTGGTGTCAGGCGTTAACGCGTGACGTCGTCCACCATGTTGAGGATGAGAACGCGACGGCTCCCGGCGAACTGGTCATGCACGAGTCGAGCGACCAGCGAGCGTTGACCCTGGCTTCGATCAGGATCGCAGTGCGCGTCCCGCTGGCCCTGCCCTTGCGCACTGTGAGTCTTTCATCGCGGCAGATTCGATAGATGCGGTTGATGCCTGACGGTTCACCCTCTTCCCACAGCAAATTGAATAGCCAAACCGGCGACGCTGGTTGGCTTGATCGCGCAGGCGACTGTCCATCTCAGAGGGCAAGAGCGATAGCGGACCTCCCTGCGATCGGCAGTTATGAGCGTGCAGGCGCGACACTCACTTTTAAGCACCTTCCGCACGTGAGCGATAGCACCACTCTTGGCGGCGGGCCTACCTAATCTGTCACAGCCCCTTCAGCGCCGCCTGGTTGAGCATCGATTTCGCCAGCAGATTCTTCAGCTTCCGGCTTTCGTCTTGCAGCGCGCGCAGGCGTTTCGCATCCGACACGTCCATCGCGCCTACTTGGCTTTCAATTTGTACAGTGCAGCCTCCGAGAGCCCGTTCTTGCGACCAGGTCGGGAGTCTTCGCACCAGCCTCACGCTCTCGCAGCACCCGCTATGATCTGCCCCTCGGTGAACTTCTTGCGCCTCATCGTCCGTCCCCATTCCAGCGGCCCGTCATCTGATTGCAGCTAGCTGCAATTAGTCGCTGATCAGACAAAGTGGTTTTGGAACTCACAATTGCTGGATATCCATCAAAAGGTGCACCCCACGCAGATTAGAAGCCGGCCTTTTAAGCCTGAATTCGAACGGCCTTATGCGCGATTGCACACGACCTTCCGTTATTGCCCCTGCTTAACTTCTTGGCTAAAGTGTTCGAGTGAGTAGTTTTGACTGCGGACATCTGCATGACTGCCCTTTAAAAAGCCGCGAAATCAGTAACGGGCCTATAATCCAGAACTGAACAGTCATGATCATCAAACGCGAATTCAATCGGCGTTCATTTTTAAAGCAGCTTTTGACGACAAGCGCATCGTTAGGCCTAGCGTCGCCAGCTGTGCTTCTCGCTCAGCCGGCGAGAGCGGTTGACCCCATGACGACGGCCGCTGTGGCCATGGCGGTTTATGGCGCTATCCGTTCGATGAATGCTAAGGGGGGTGGCATCGGGCTGCAGTTTGCTGCTCTCAATTTGAAAATCGATCAGATTTTATTGAATCAGATCTACACGCTGCAAGCTATTGCAGAGGTTCAGAAATCAATTGAAATCCTTGAACGTCAAGTAAGCGGGCTGTTCGTACAAAATCGATACCTCGATCTAACGATCGATATCCTTGCCTTAGAGTCCGATACAAAACGTTTCTTAGAAAGCCTGCTCTTGCTGCCCGAAGGCGCTAAACTGAACCAAACCAAGGCGTTTGAGTACAACAAACTTATAAGTGAGTTGGGGCATCTCATCTCAAAAACAGAAAGGACTGTGACTCTTACTAAGCTTGATCGCATTACCACCGAGCAGAGGGGTATTGCCGCTCTGCTCGCTCTTCTGCCCGCGCTGCCGATACTGATAACTCTACTCGACGCGTTCCGACAGATCGAAAACTTTCATTCCGATTTCGGTTGGGAGAGGTCCGCTTATCTGTCGGCGTCCAGATCGCTCAAACGCACGATGATAGCACTGAAAGAACAGCGCATGACGGAGGTGTTGAGCGTTCATGTTGACGAAGCAACCAACGCTTACAAATTAATGTCCGCAGTCCCGTTTTGGGGGGCCATTTCAAAGCATTTTCCGTCTGAAGACGAAGACGAAGAAAAGCACCGGTCGGTGACGCGATGCTTGAAAACACCCGAGATGTCCGGTGTTTCTCATTTAAATTATCCCTACATGTACCAATATTCCCAGGAACTAACTTATCACTACATCAGCACTCGAATTCCTGGCGCAAAGCCTTCCGAGATTGTGTTTCTGAACGTTAGGCTGGATGATTTGAAGGCGCATGAGGGTTTTTCATGGGGAAAGCAAGGGCAGAATAAACCAAGAGAGACAATCGCGCATTGCGAGGACGGATTGCCGACGTTTCAAGGAAGAGAGGACTGGGTTGAACCTAACGGAATCGTCCTAAAGCAAACTTTCGACCGATTCGCTCAAAGCTTACCTGCGTTCAATCAAGCCCTCATATATCAGGGTCAGACAATCAAGATGCAAGAACTGATGGACGTCCTGGTTCGGGCACTCGAAAAATTTGACTCTGCGGTTATAAGCGACAAAAACCTTCAATCGCCTTCGAGCTTGCCATGAACAAGAGGCTATTTACCTTTGGGGCGTACCTTTTAGGCTCCGTCATTTTGACTCAGACTCCGGTCCGCAGCCAAAGCTTGGATATACATTTATCTGAAGCAATAGCGGGCGTTAAAGATAAAGACTTCAAGACAGCGATCGAGGGCACGAGCAAGGCTGTCGGAAGACTTCGGGAGCTTTACAGGGTTGCCGAAGACTATGCGCAACCAGTCCAAACGCTCGCTGATGAGCTGGAGAAGGGACTTGACGTCTTCACAGGAGCTCCCAGGGAGTTGGAGCAGCTCAATAACCTGATCAGAAACGACACAGCGATCATTGAGGCAAGGACAATTAGCTCTCCCACGTTAAGCGATCCAATGCAGGGAGTGTCGAGAGCTGATTTATACGGTTCAGATTCCGCTAAACATCGCGAAGCACTCGGGAGGTTGCGGTCTCAGACAAGGGAGTTGCGACGGGAGCACGGACAACAGTTAGCTCGCCTGCAACGAGAGCGAACGGAAGCTGTCAGATTGCGTGACGAGTCCAGGGAAACCCTTGATCGCGGACTCCAAATGGAGCGGGTACTCGAAGAAGTTAACAGCAGTGCGGCCAGCCCCCTCTTGAATGCATATGGTGGTCGTATCGGATTCATGCTCTTAGATGTGACGGAACACATTAATCCGTCTCTGACTGAGCGTTGGCAGGCCGCCACCAATTTAGTCAGAAAGTACGACCTTGTTATCGGTGAGGTTGAAGATGCTGGCAAACCAATCAAAGCTTTAGAGGATTGGACAGGATTTTATCAGTGGCAGGAAGCTGTACGCACCCAGGCCCCATTTACGAAAGAAATGGACGAAGCGAATCGGCTTCAAGAAGAAATTCAGTCTACAGGGCGACGGAGTGTGCCGGGAGCGTCAGCTCAGGCCCAATTCATTAACAAACTCGCTGAGCGAATGCATCAAGAGACGGGCATTGCAATCACCAGGGCGAAAGATTTGATCGAGCAGGCGCGTCGGCGTGACGCTGCCGCTGCCAGGCAAGCTGAGATGGATGCGTTGGTTAACCTTGCCGCTACCATTGGGGGAGCCGCAGCTTCGGGACCACGCAGTACCGCCGCACCTTCGCCGCCCGCGCGAAACAACATTTTAATCGAGTCTAGTCCGCCCTATACGCCTTCAGAACCCGCGCCGACCCTCCGTCCGCGTCTTTAGATTCAAAGGACAAGTTCAATCAGGTTCAAAGCGCCGGACCAGCGCATCTAGACGGCAAATAAGATTTGCACGTTACTGCAAATGGTGGCTGATTCCATGCAACCACCGTTGCATACAATGTCATGGAACGCCTGCCTTGCCTCTCAAACGGTACGTCGCCTACTACCGGGTCAGCACCGAGCGCCAAGGACGCTCCGGACTAGGCTTACTGGCGCAGCGGAGCTCCGTAGCTGAATACGCGGCGGCCCAGAGAGCTACCCTCATCAACGAGGTTACGGAGGTCGAAAGCGGCCGCCGTAGCAGCCGCCCGGGCCTCGCAGAAGCGTTAGCAACCTGCCGCGTACACCATGCCACCTTGTTAATTGCGAAGCTCGACCGGCTCGCTCGAAACGTTGCCTTCGTGTCGAACTTGATGGAGGCCGGGGTCGACTTCGAAGCCGTTGATTTTCCTCAGGCCAATCGTCTTACCATCCATATTCTCGCAGCGGTAGCGGAGCATGAAGCAAAGCTGATCTCTGAGCGAACGCGGGCAGCGCTAAGAGCGGCGAAGGATCGCGGCGTGGTGTTGGGTGGCTTCCGAGGTAGGTCTGGCAGCAAGGACGACTGCGAAAAGGCGCGGGCGATGCGTACGAGAGCGGCCACTCAGCGCGCAATCGATCTACTGCCAACCATTGAACGCCTCAGGCGAGGCGGAGGGGTGACCCTAGCCAAGGTAGCGGCTGAATTGAATAAGGCGCAGATACCCACAGCCCGGCGCGGTTGCTGGTCTGCGGCGCAGGTTCGACGCGTATTGGCTCGTGGAAGGCAGGCGGTTAAGGATCAGCCAGTTTGACACTAACCTAAGAGCCGCGACGTATAAGGCCTTAGCATGCGATCGGGCAGTCAATAACGCACGTACGTCAATTGTAAGCAGGAGTCAGAACAAGGGTTTGCGGCTCAGAACGACGAAAAACCATCATCCTTCCGGATCGCGGGCAGGCTCGCAGCTGCTCAGCAAAGAATTCGATAGTTTAGCTCTTGCGACATAAGGGAAAAACCGTCACAGACCACAGATACCCTCCCCATTTGTACAGATACAAAAATTTTCGGCGAAAATCCGCACAGCTGGGGTGTATTACAAATGACATACCAGCGACAGCAGCTAACTGTCATTTCGGCGCAGCAAAAGGCGGCGTAGCCTCGGCGACATCAGCCGCCGTATGGTCTCTCTATAGTCCTCCATGAGGCCCCTGCTGGCTTCGCATAGTACGAACGCGCTCGACCATGAGCAAATTCGAGACCATGAATCGAGGAGCTCGCGATCGTTCCTCGCATTAGCAATCCGTCCAGTAAATTCGGTCCTTTTCTGCTCTAGCTTTGCTGCAGGCACAAAGGCGCGAGGCGCTCGGCCCCTGGAGTTGACGAAATTGTAGCCGAGAAATCGAAATGGCGTGTCTACTCGGCTCACACTTGCTCTTGTTTGAAAACCACCGGCTTCATGCGCCGCGAACGACGCAGTCAAAGACTCCTGCAATACAGCCGCCTCTCCAGATTGACATAAAATGCCAAAGTTGTCTGAGTAGTTGATGACGCGACACATAGCGAGCTGACCAGCAAAATCTCGCAAAATTGCCGCAACGACATACTCAGCGACTAAGGAGGAGGCTGCCGAGCCTTGGGGAATACCCAGCCGGTGGCTTTCTCTGTCTTCCTCGTGCCGCAAAAAGGCATGAGCCTCCGCACACCCATTAAAGGACATATCATCCCACATTAGGATGGTATTACGTATCCGGTTGATAGGTAGCGGTAGATTTCCCCCGAGTAGCCATCGGTGCGATATCCGATCATAGAACGAACATACGTCGATGTGCAGAAACACTGCGTCGTTCGACGCCGCATCTAGCGCCCTCAGGAGATCTTCGCAGGCTGCTGATCGTCCGCGCCTAGCAGCGTACTGCGAGGGGTGGAAGCTTGCGAAGGGAACCAGGGCAAGAGCGGAAAGCTGCCTTTGCGCTCTGCCCAATGGGGTAAATCTGTATATGTGGCGAATCGAGCCATCTTCCTTGCGCTTTGGTGCATATTTGGCATCTCGGATAGGCTCGCAGCGTGCAAGCTGGTTCGCCAACGGGACCACTCTTGCGAGATCGCAATTGCTGAAGCTCATCTCCCAGCCGTACCGGGCAGCGTACACCCGGGCACTAAAGCACCTTAGTAGTTGCCTTTGCTCGCGCCGAGCTAGCCTAAAGCGGCCCGCGGAAATGTAATCCCTTATCCTTTGCTGCCGAAGGCGCACCACTTCATGCGCGTGTTTGGACACCAAATATGCTTCTGGCGAGGTAACGGAATTAGGGTCTATTTGACCCGTTGATAAGCCGCGAAGCAGAGAAGCAATAGGCCGCGTCATATCGAGCGCTCCAGAACTAAACGCCAGTAATGCACCGCTAGCGCCGCGTTAGGATGTGCGGGCCTGGTAGGCTGGGAGGGAGCGCAACCATTCCTCGGCTGCGTCTTCAGTAATTAGAAGAACGCCGCCGGATTTTTTAGCCTTCAGTTTGCCTGCCTTCAGCTCGGCGTAAAATTTTGTTTCCCCGATGCCGTACCTTGCGCAAAACGCTTTGGGACGGAGAGCGCCGCGCGTCGGTTCGTGAGCCATGATCGCCATCCTTCGTGCCAGCTTGGATGGCCTCGTTATCGTTCAAGTGCGTCGCGTTGTCGGTAACTTTATTTCTTTTGATTATTGTTACGCTGCCTCAAACCTAGCAACACCTTGGCGTCTTCCAAGGCTCTATCCTGCCTCATCTGCGCTGCTACTTCGTCCTTGTATCTGCGGTACTGAACTCGCAAACTATCTGCACCCGCCTTCCATTTGATGGCTTTTGCGATTTCTGGAAAAGTTATCTGCGGCTTATCCTGCCGCATGCGGTGCACTTTCAACATATCGGCTTTGTGCTGGACCTTTACGCTCGGCCGACCGACCCTGGTTAATCCAAACAATTTTTCAATATTCTTCCCGCGCAAAACGATCCCAATCGTATCCACCAAAAATTCCGCTAAATCACGCCTGAGAACAACACTTATTCGATCTTGATCTTGGCATTCCTTTAACGTGTCGTGCACTTCGACGCGAAGGCTCTCTAGCCTCGCTTCAATCGAGGCGCGAGTTACGCCATCGCTCTTATTTGGCAAGCGTCCGTCCCTCACAAAAATCCGCCCAATCTTTCATCAGCGACACGCGTTTGTCGAACAGGTGACCGCGGCGATACGCGGCCTCTGCCTTATCTTTGATGCCATGTGCCAGAGCCTTTTCTAATACCTCGTTGGCATAGGGCGTGGTCTCTGCCGCCCAATCCCGAAAGGAGCTTCTGAAGCCGTGCACCGTAACATGGGCGCAATCCATCCGCCTCAGCAGCGCAAGCATCGTGTTCTCCGACTGAGGAATGCCGGGTTTCGCTCCCGGGAAAATCAGTCCATCGGACTCTTCACCAAGCTGCTTCATTGCATCTAAAACCGCAGCGCAGCTTGCACTCAATGGAACGCGGTGCTCTTTACCCATTTTCATACGCTCGGCTGGTATTATCCAAAGGCGTTCTTTTAGGTCTATTTCGCGCCAGCGCGCCCCTGTCACCTCAGATGTTCGGGTCGCTGTCAAAATCAAGAAAGAAAGCGACCGAGCAGCGATGCCATTTTGCATCGCCAGCCGTCTGAAAAATTCAGGCACCTCGCTGTAAGGCATTGCGGGATGATGCCTAACCTTGGATACCGCAGCACGTTTAGCCAAAAGCTTTTGAAGATGTCCGCGCCATCGCGCGGGGTTCTCGCCAGAGCGATATTCACTCACCCGCGCCCAATCTAATATTGCCTCAATCCGACCGCGCAATCGGGCAGCTGTTTCGTTCTTGTCGGCCCAGATGGGCTGGAGGCAACGCATCACCGCTGCGGTATCGATCTCGTTTACAGGCTCAAGGCCAATTTTCGGGTAAGCGTATGTGCTTAGTGTGCTAGCCCACTGCGCCGAGTGTTTTGAGTTCTTCCAACCAGCTTTATGGGCGGCGATATATTGCTCTGCGCATTCTTGAAAGGTGAGGCCTGCCTTCCGTCGTTTCACCGATAGGGGATCGGAGCCAGCCGCTAGCTCGGCTCGATGCGCCAGCGCTTTCTTCCGAGCCAGCGCGAGACTGACCTCTCGCGCGCTGCCCAAACCCAATTCTCTAAGCCGTCCACCTCGGCGATAAAGAAAGACCCACCGCCGACCACCGTTTGGAGAAATTGAAAGGTAAAGCCCCGCTCCGTCAGCATGCCGACCGACCCTGGTTTCCGTCTCTACCTTGCGAGCCGAAAGTCGGTTAACCGCCCGTGCCATAGATCGTGCCCTAATTTCTGCCCCAACTTTTTACGCCGGATCATAGCGAAGTGGAACGAAGCAGTGCAATGCGCTTAAAGGAAAAAATCCATGTTTCTGAGTGACTTCGCGAGGGGCGGCGAAGCGCGACGATCGCCTGCGGTCCCCTATTAGGCGGACTCTCTCTCCGCCACCGGTCCAGACAACTGCCTTCTCTGCCTCGCAACTCTCCCTCCAGAATCGCCGCGATAGCCGCCGGTTGGCCTGCAGGCTCTGTACTCTCGAACGCCACCGGACGAGCCAATCCATTCTCTGTCGCGCGAAGACGTTTCTTCGCAATCACGCTGATGCGATAGCGGCTATCGATATGTTCGTCGTACCGACCCTGAATTCTGACCGCCTATTAGCCTTTCTCGTGCTGGGCCACGGCCAAAAGAACCGTACAATTTCAACAGGTCAGGCGCCGAAGGCCTTCAATGACGTTTGCCAGGCGCTTGATGATAGGCGCCGTTCGCGATCGCCACAGTCATATCGGTCATCGCCGAGCCGATGCACAGACCATCATGACGTGCCGCAGCCAACATCATCCGGGTCAGCGGCGTCTGCATCGAAGGCGGCAAAGCTTCGTATTCTCGCTGAACAGCGGCGGCCCGCCAGTATTTAGCGAAGGCGTCGTTACCTTTGCTGTCCGGTTTCAGCATCAGATTACCCTGCCGCCTATTCTGCTCGGTCAACGCGAAGACCGTCTGCCCCTCCTTGATGGTCTCGACAACCTTCAACTGATCGAGCCGCTCTGGATCGATGGTGGTTGGATCGGCCGACAGGATGATGAGGTCTGCGAGTTTGCCGACTTCAATCGAACCCTTTCGGCCTTCCTCGAAGTGCTGATAGGCCGGCCAAATGGTCATCGACTTGAGTGCGGTGATAACGTCGACTCGCTGATCCGGCCCGAGGATGTCGCCTGAGCGCGAGCGCCGCGTGACCGTCGCGGACAGAACGCGCATGGAATCGGGAAAGGCTACAGGCGCATCGTGATGGCTTGAGAAACGCATGCCGCGCTTTACGGCCCATCCGGTCGGCGAAATATTGTCGGCGCGGGCCGGTCCCACAGTATGATCGCGGTGCCAGTCGCCCCAGTAGAAAGTGTGCATCGGAAACAGCGACGGAAACACTTCGAGGCGCTTGAAGTTATCAATCTGGTCCTCGCGGGCGAATTGCCCGTGTATCAGGACCGCGCGCCGGTCGGCCTCCGTGCCATACGTGTTCCGAGCCCTTTCCACCGAGGCGATCAGCAGGTCCATCGCCGCTTCGCCATTCGCGTGGGTGATCACCTGGACATTGTTCGCAAAGGCCCAGTCGATCGCTTCCACCACCTGTTCCCGGGTTGCGGCAGGGTAGCCAACATAGCCCGGCGGATAGTTGCCGACAGGCTTGTAATATGGGCGATCGCGCCAAGCGGTGAAACCTTGCGGAGAACCGTCGATCGTTAGCTTGGCGCCGCCGACCCTGAACCGGTTCCTGTAGTCTCGGCTCTGGTTGGACTTTATAAACTCGCGATCGACCAAGACGTCGGGGTAGGTCACGACGTCGACCTTGAATTTGCCTTCGGCGGCTGCCTCACGCAGCGCAATTGCGATCGGTGGGAGCGAGCGCCCCTCTTGCGTTGTCGTATACCCAAATCGGGTCCATAGCTCGCTACCCGCCTGGGCTAGAGTCTTGATGCCACCTGTTCCGATCTTGGCCAGAATCTTCGGCAAGACGGCGAACATAGCCGTTTCCTCGAGCACGCCGTTGGGTTCTTTGCCGTCCGCACGTCGCTGTATGACGCCGCCTGCGGGATTGGGCGTATCCTTGGTGTAGCCGAGTATCTCGAGCCCTTTGGAGTTTACGACACCGAGATGACCCGACTGGTGCACTATGAAGACCGGAATATCTTTTGAAATTGCGTCGAGATCGTCTCGCGTCGGGTGACGCAGCTCCTTCAGTTGCGAGTTATCGTAACCGAACCCGATGATAAGGCCTGCGTCCTTTACCGCTTTATCGTTCGCGGCAGTCCAATCTCTTAGCGTCTTCTGCAACGAGGCGATGTCGGTCACGCTGCCATCCGGCGGCGCCAGCAGATTGGCGGACAGCGCCTGGATGCCGCCCATGAAAATGTGACCGTGGGCATCCACGAAGCCGGGGGTCATGGCGCGACCCGCAAGGTCGATGACCTTGGTGCCCTTGCCCTGAAGCTTGATGACTTCAGCCTTGGAGCCGACAGCGATAATCTTCCCATCCCTCTCGGCGACAGCCTCCGCGCGCATTGCGCGGTCGTCCATTGTAAGTATCGGACCACCCGACCAGATGCGATCCGCGATATCCTGAGCAATCGCAGGCGCGGCGATCAAGATGAGTATGAATATCAGGGCAGTCGCAACGGGAGCAGATCGGATCGATTGCTTCATGTGCTTCACTCCCGCTCTCGCACGCATTGATTGCGTCCGATCATCGACATTACATAGGCGACAGCGGGTTTTCGAATCGAAACTCGTCGATCTGCCGATCCACCACTGGTTGTGTGAGCCAGAATGCGCAAGATCGCCTTTGAATTATGGCAGTGCGATCACTGACGCGGGTGTCGCGAATGTCGCGCTTCCGGTTCTGACCCGATCGGATGCATTCCGTCTGTGGAAACGAGGCTACGGGTCCGATCGCCACCTCTGTGTTGAAACCATGCCTCGACGCATGCTGTTGCACGCTTCACAACACGGAACCTATAATTAGCGAAGACGTAGCTGTAACCCATGCGAGTAAGCGTTATGAAAACTCGTGCTGCGATAGTTGCCTTGTTGTCGGCGTCCGTGTTGGCCCCCGACATATCAGAAGCCTGCAGCCGTGCTGTTTACTTCGGCAAGGATGGGCAGACCGTCACCGGCCGAACCATGGACTGGTTCGTCTCGGACATGGATACAAATCTCTGGTTATACCCGCGCGGGCTTGAGCGGTGCAGCAACACCAAGGCGCCTTTTACCTGGAAGAGCAAGTATGGCAGCGTCGTGACAACGATCTATGAGGGCGCGACCGCCGACGGGATGAACGAGCGCGGCCTCGTCGCGAACCTGCTTTACCTCGCCGAATCCAAATATCCGGAGGCGCGTGTGGACGACAAGCGTCCCACCCTCCCGAATTCGGCGTGGGTACAGTATGTGCTCGACAACTATGCCACTACCGCCGAAGCCGTCGAGGGCCTGCGTAAGGAAGAATTCCGTATGGTCCCCATCCAAGCTCCCACGGGCGAGCCCGGTACCGTACACCTGTCCGTCTCCGACGCATCCGGCGACTCGGCCATCTTCGAATACATCGACGGCAAGCTCAGAATTCATCACGGCAGGCAGTACCAGGTGATGACCAATTCTCCGACCTTCGATCGGCAGCAGCCCCTCGTCGACTACTGGAAGGAGATCGGTGGCTCGACCTTCCTGCCGGGGACCAATCGTGCCACGGATCGCTTCGCACGCCTCTCCTACTACGTGAACGAGGCCAAGCAATCCGCCGACCCGCGCGAGGCGGTGGCAACGGTCTTCAGCCTGATGCGCAATGTCAGCGTACCAATCGGCATCAAGATCCCGGGGAAACCGAACATCGCCGACACGCTGTGGCTGACGGTGTCAGACCAGAAGAACAAGGTCTATTACTACCAGAGCACCAACAGTCCGAGCATCGTCTGGGCCAAGCTGAGCGAACTTGATTTCAAGGAAGGGTCAGGCGCCCGCAAATTGCAACTTGACGGCAATCCGGACGTCGCTGGGAACCAGACTGGCAATTTCAAGCCGGCTGAGGTGTTCAAGTTCATGACGCCCAAAGACTGAAAACGCTGAGAGCGTCGTTGGATGGGGTTCTCCCAGAAAACCCTGAACTTGCGCCGATCCGATACGCCATACCCCGATGGGAGATAGAACTATCAAAAAGCAGAACAATGCCCCTTTTCGCGCTCGATTTCAGAGAGTGTTGGATCCCAGTTCCTCTCGCTCCGCCAAGTCCTACAAGATCTGATCTCTCCCTGTACCGGCGCGGTTAACCGCTATTGTTCGGTTTTCCAATCAGACGTCAGTCCCGACCCACTCCTGGCGGGTTCCATAAGCATTCTCTCAAATGCCGTTTTTCGCTGGACATCGGACTTCGTGTGCGAAGTCCCGAGGTCCGGAAAGGCGGGCGGCAAGGATGCATACCCGGTTCACGCGCGAGCAGATCCCAGCGCAGAGCGCGTGGCGCGCGCTGGAGCCGCGCGCTAACCTTTATCCTGCCGCTCGCCGCAATCAAACCACGGCCCAAGATTCACGTTCATGGCTCAAGTCAAAAAACCCAAGGTCCGGGACGCCATCGTCGCCAGCGCCTACGAGCTGTTTCGCGACCAGACCTATCTTCGCACCTCGGTCGCAGAGATTGCCCGCAACGCGGGAATTGTTCCGTCGAACGTCTATGTCTACTTCGATTCGAAGTTCGAGATTTTCTACGCGGCGTACGAACCCTGGCTTAAAAAACGCCTGATGCGGCTCGAGCGCCAGTTGTCGAAAATCGAAGACGCCGATCAACGCCTGGTTCGCATCATTCAGGCGTTGTGGATCGACATGCCGGTCGAGGACAACGGATTCGCCAACAACCTGATGCAGGCCGTGTCCACGACGGACAAGGACGAGCCCTATCGCAGCGACCTGTTGTCGCGTTCCGAAAAAACTCTGTCGCAACTGCTCCGCCGCGCCCTACCCGAGGCGCGCATGGACGACGGCGAGTGCGACCGTTTGGCTCATATCCTGCTGATGGCCTTCGACGGCTTCATTGTCCGCAACCATGTAGGAGGAACGCGCCCCGACATGTCGCGCATCGTAACTACGATGGCAAAACTCGTGACCGGCAGACCGATCTCCGATGCCGCCTCCCTGAACGGGGCACGCCGCCGCAGGCCGGCGCGGGGCAGAAAGACCCAATTGACGCGGGGCCATTAATGAACATCATTCTCTATTGACGCCGCCATCGCGGCGCTGGAATACTTGTCAATCGGTATCCTGCAAGTCACCCCGCTGGAGACGGACATGATTGCGTCTGCGATTAGATCGACCGAGATCAACCCCGGCAAGCTCGGCTTCCTGTTCAAGAAGCAGTTCGAGATGTCCAAGGTGAAGCCGGGAGAGACCATCGCCCTGGTCAGCGACCTCGCCACCCGCATCGAATACATCGAAGCCGCGTTCGCCGCAGCGGAACAACTCGGCGCAGACGTCTACGACATGCGGGTCAACTCGATCCCGTCATGGACCAAGGTCGGCGTACCCACGATCGGCAAGTGCAAAGGCACGCTGGAGGCGGTGAAGGCCGCCGACCTGATCGTGATCTTCCATGTTCCGCTGTTCACCAAGTGGCTGAAGGAGGTCATGGACGGCGGCACCCGCGTGCTGATGATCATCGACGCCCCCGACGAACTCGAGCAATTGATGTCCCCGCCCGGGCTGAAGGAGGCGCTGAAACACGCCGAGCAGCGCTACCGGAAGACCCGCGAAGTCCGCGTCACATCGGACGCCGGCACCGACCTGACCTATTCATGCGGCGAGTATCCGGTCATGACCCAATGGGGATATGCGGATGAGCCCGGCCACTTCGACCACTGGGGCGGCGGCCATATCCATACCTTTCCGAATGAAAGCTCGGCACGCGGAACGGTCGTGATCCAGCCTGGCGACATCATCATCCTGCCCTACTGCCGTTACGTGCAGGACGCCATCCATCTCGACGTAAAGGATGGGTTCATAACGAAAATCGACGGTGGCCTCGATGCCAAGCTGATGCGGGACTGGCTGGAGGACGGCAAGGCCGACGAGAACGACCGCGACCCATATGCGCTGTCGCATCTCGGCTGGGGTCTCAATCCGCAGGCTCGCTGGTATTCGCTGGCGATGAATGGCGACGAGCCCGAGCGCCATCGCGCCGGAGCGCGGGTGTTCGCGGGCAATTTCCTGTTCTCGACCGGGCCGAATTCACAGGGCGGCGGCAAGCGCACGACGCGCGGGCATTACGACGTGCCGATGCGCGACTGCACCGTCATGCTGGACAACGAGATCATTATCGACAAGGGACGCGTGGTCGATCCGAAAATGCGGGTTGCGCGCGTCCAGGTAAGCTGAAGCAGGCGCGGGCCGCGAGACAGGCCCGCTGCCCGCAATTAACAAGAAACGAACTGCGCAGAACGAAGCGGCGGTCGAAACCGCCGTCCCGACCACGAGAGGCGTTGCGTGACGCTCGACGAGTATCCGCCGCAGGAGCCGTTCACGGCGATCGGCGCCCGCTATCATGACGAGGTGCTGCGACGTGGCGCATCAGTCACCGGCGTCGAGTCCCGCTATGGCGCGGATCCCTATTGCTCGCTGACGATCGTTCCGGCGGCAGAGCCGAATGGCGACGTGCTGGTCGTTTTTCACGGCGGCGGATGGACCAACGGCTATAAGGAGTGGATGCTGTTCATGGCGCCGGCGCTGACCGCGCTTGGCGTCACCTTCGTGACCGCCGGATACCGGCTCGCGCCTCAACACGTCTACCCGACCCAGCTTCACGACGCATACGATGCGATCGCCGCAGTCCATCGCCTCATTCCGGAATACGGCGGCGACCCTGACCGCATCTTCGTGGGCGGCCATTCCGCCGGCGGCCACCTTGCTGCGCTGGCCGGCTTGCGCACAGGCTGGACCGCATCACGGAATTTGCCCGACAGGGTGATCCGCGGCGCGCTGCCGATTTCCGGCACCTATCTCTTCGGTCCGCAGTCCGGATTAGCGATGCGCCCGCGTTTTCTGGGACCCGAGGGCAACGGCCAGGAGCATGATGCGTCCCCGCTGTCGCATGTCGGACCGCGCATGCCACCGTTGCTGGTCAGCTACGGCGCCAACGACTTCCCGCATCTGCGCCAGCAGGCGCAGGATTTTATCGCCGCCATGCGCGCGCACGGTAACGACGTGACCGAGTGCGAGTTGCCGGACTGCGACCATCTGGGCGCGAGCTACGCAAGTGGCGAACCTGCATCCGGCTGGAGCAGCAAGGCGGCGGCGTGGATGCGGGAGCATTGATATGACCGCCCCCGCCGATCTCGCGCCACCCTTGGGCAATGCCATTACGGTCAGCGGACTGACAAAGGCATTCGGCGCCACCAGAGCACTCGATTCGGTCGACTTCACGCTCAACTTCGGCGAAACGCATGCGCTTGTCGGCGAAAACGGCGCTGGTAAATCGACCCTGATCCGCATTCTCGGCGGCGTGCATCGCGCCGACGGCGGTACGATCGCGATCGCCGGGGAAGTACGCAGTTTTGCCAGTCCGCATGACGCCATCCTTTCGGGTGTCGTCACCATTCCGCAGGAATTGCGGATGGTGCCGGCGCTCTCGATTGCGGAGAATATCGCGCTCGGACAGCTGCCGACGCGTAGGCTGTTCGGCATCCTTCCTGCCATCGATCGCCGCCGGATGCGCGAAGAAGCCCGCCTTTATCTCGACCAGCTCAATTTCACCGCCGATCTCGACCGCCCGGTCCACAGCCTGAGCTTTGCCGAACGCCAGCTCGTTGCCATAGCGAAGGCGCTGCGGCTGAAATGCCGGATCTTCATTCTCGACGAACCGACCGCCGCGCTGGAAGACCGCGAAATCGAACGGCTGTTCGAAGTGATCGCGCGGATGAAGGCCCAGGGCACCGCGATCATCTATATCTCGCACCGGCTCGATGAAATCGTCACCCTGGCCGACCGCTGCACCGTCCTGCGCGACGGCAAACTGGTCGGCACCCGTTCACGCGGGACGTTCACCACGGCCGACCTCGTCGAGGACATGACCGGCAAGATGGCGCAGGATGTGGTGACCGAGCACGTGACGCCCGGCCCGCCCCTCGTCGAGGAGATCGACGAGCGGGCCGACCGGATGATGGTGCGGGAAAATGAAGCGGTCGGCCTGGCGGGGCTGCTTGGCAGCGGCAGCGACAGGATTGTCCGGCGGCTGTTCGGACTTGGCTCAGACCGTCCTCAGGTCCGGCTCGCCGGCGGAAACGTGCGCCGCTTCACCCGGCCCGCCGACGCCATTGCTGCCGATATCGGTTTCGTGCCGGGCGAGCGCGCGCTGGGCCTGGTGATGAATCTATCGGTCAGGGACAATATCCTGCTGCCCTCGCTGACCCGGGACAATCATCTGCTCTGGGTCAACCGCAAGGCCGGCGATGCGGTCGTGACCGCATTGATGGACCTACTCGATATCCGGCCGCGCCGGCCGGAATTGCGGGTCGGCTCGCTGTCGGGCGGCAACCAGCAGAAAGTCATTATCGCCAAGTGGCTGGCGCGAAAGGTCACGACGCTTCTGCTCGACGAGCCTACGCACGGAATTGACATTGCCGCGAAGATGCATGTCCACGCGCTGATCCGGCAATTCACCAAAGACGGCGGCGGGGTGATCGTCAGTTCGAGCGATCTCGCCGAACTGGCGCGCATCTGCGACACAGTGCTGTCGGTCAAGAACCGCCGCATCGTCAGCCGGATCGAGCGGCGGGATGGATTGGACGAGGGACGCTTGCGCGCCTCGATCGGAGGAAAGCACTGACTATGACTCAGGGCGCCAATGTCTCGTCGCGTCTGCTTGGACAGATTCCGCTGCTCACGCTCATCGGGCTGTGCGTCGTGACCACGCTGCTGACGGATCGTTTCCTCTCGCCGATCAACCTGAACAATATTCTTGTTCAGTCCTCGATCATGGCCGTGATCGCCATGGGAATGACCTTCGTCATCATCGGCGGCGGGTTCGATCTGTCAGTCGGATCGACGGCGGCATTGTCCGCCTGCACATCGGCCATGGTGATGCTGGAGGCAGGTATCGGTGCCGGAGTGGTGGCAGGCATCGCGGTCGGCGCCGGCGTCGGGTTGGTCAACGGCATCATCATCGCCTATCTGAAGGTCAATCCCTTCATCACGACCCTCGGCACCATGGTGCTGTTTCGCGGCGTCGTGTTCCTGATCACCGGCGGCGCGCCGGTGGAGGGCGAATACGGCCTGCCCTCGAGCTTCGTCGCCTTCGGCTCCGCACGATTTCTTGGCATCCATGCACTGGTCTGGGTGCCGATCATCCTGCTGATCGTGCTGTCCTGGGTGATGCACGCAACGCCGTTCGGCCGGCAGATCTATGCCACCGGCGGCGGACGTGAGGCCGCCTTTCTGTCGGGCGTGCCGGTCAATCGCATCACCGCTTCGACCTATGTCATCTGCGGCGCTCTCGCCGGCGTCGCCGGCGTCATGCTCGCCGCACGCCTGCAATCCGGGCAGCCGACCGCGGGCGAGTTCTACGAGTTGACCGCAATCGCGGCGGTCGTACTCGGCGGCGCTGCCCTGCATGGCGGCGAAGGCACGCTCTACAAGAGCGTGATCGGCGTCTTCATCATGATCATTCTCGGCAACAGCCTGAACCTGCTGAATGTCGATTCCTATTGGCAGCGCGTCGCTATCGGCGCTGTCATTATCGTTGCTGCGGCAGCGGATAGCCTGCGATCGAAGCGTTAACGGAGAGGGACAATGAAAAAGCTCAGTTTGCTGTTTGCGTCTGCACTTGCGGTAGTCGGGCTGGCCCTGGCTCCCGCTGACAATGTCCATGCCCAGGGCAAGACCACGATCGGTGTGGCCTTCCCGCAGGATGACAACCCCTTCTATATCGCCATGCTTCGCGGGGTGCGCGCACGTGCGCAGGAGCTGGGCTGGGAGGTGGTCGCGGTATCGTCTAATGAAGACAAGCTCAAGCAGATCAACGGCGTCCAAGATCTTGTCGCCCGCGGCGTCAAGGGAATCCTGATCTCGCCGATCGATGCAACCGGCGTTAACGCGGCCTATGACGCAGCGGCCGCCGGCAAGGTGCCGATCGTCTCGGTCGCCCGCGGATCGACCTCTCCCAATCAGACGCTGCATGTCGCCATGGACGAGAAGCAGATCGGCCGCGATATCGCCGAATGGACGGCAAAGCAGGTCGGCGGCAAGGGCAAGGTCGCGATGCTGCTCGGCCCGTCGGGCGCTCCTACCTTCCGCAACCTCGCGGAAGGCTATACCGAGGTTATGGCCAAGTATCCGGATATCAGCATCGCCTTCCGCACCGACGGACCGCTCACGCGCGAACGGGGCCTGAAGAATGCGGAGGATGCACTGGTCGCGCATCCGGATCTCGTCGCGATCTACACCGCCAATGACGACGTCGCGCTCGGTGCGACCCAGGCCGTGCTCGCCGCCAATCGCAAGGGCAAGACCCTGGTCACCGGGATGAACGGCGTGCCGCCAGCGTTGCGCTCGCTGAAGGAAGGCAATCTCGGCATGACCATCGAGCTCAATCCGGTGCTGTGGGGCCGGATGGGAGTGGATGTGCTGTCCGAATATCTGAAGGGCAGCAAGATCGAACCGCGCGTCTTCATCAAGCACGTCATTATCGACAAGGACAACATCGACCAGAAGCTGCCGAAGAGCTGAACCAGGAAATGTGTGGCGGGCGATCGGCCCGTCACACCTTTCTATTGTCCAACAAGCGGCGAAGCCGCGGCCCCTGACTTTCTACGGAGACGATCCCATGGCGCATGCAGCCGCCGAAATTGGCGCCGGCACCCCTTACGTTCGCGAGGTCGAACAGGCGCAATTGCATCCGCTCTGGGACCGCTACAAGCGCATCACCCCGATGCAGCCGCGTCCGGCCGACACGCCGTATCAATGGAAATGGCAGGTCACGGAAGAATTCCTGCACCGTGCAGTGGCAGAAGTGCCGATTGAGGATATCGAGCGGCGCGCCCTGATCATGTCGCATCCCTGTTTTGGCGACGAGACCGCCACCACCGGCACCCTGCTCGGCGCGTTTACGGTTCTCGATCCCGGCGAGCAGGCCCGGCCCCACCGGCACACCGGCGCCGCAATCCGATTTGCGACGCAGGCCGACGGCGCCGCAACCATCGTCAACGGCCGCTGGTGCGACATGAAAGCCGGCGATCTGATCCTGACGCCGCCGATGGCGTGGCACGGCCACATCAATCCGAGCGAGAAGCGCATCATCTGGTTCGATGCGGCCAACATGCCACTCCTCCGCGGCCTGAACGCGCATTTCTTCGAACCGGGCGATCCAAAAAACGAAAATTTCTGGAAAGTCGATGAGGGCGACGAGCGTCGCTGGCGCGCCGCAGGACTCGCGGTCGCCAACGCGCCGACCGGTCAGCCAAGTTCGCCGAAATATCGCTATCCCGGTGACGTCACCCGGCAGGCGCTCAGCGAGATGTCATCAGGCCCGGATGGATCGCGATTGCTGCGCTATATCAATCCGGAAACCGGCGGCGCAGTGATGTCGACGCTGGATTGTTATGCCATGCGACTGAGCAAGGATGTAGAGACCCGTCCGAAGCGCGGGGCTTACTCCATGATTTGTCTTGTGGTCTCGGGTCAGGGCCGTTCGCAGATCGGCGACAAGACCTTCGAATGGTCCCAGCACGATGTCTTCACCGTGCCGTCATGGTCCTGGGCGAGCCATCGCGCCATCTCCGGCGACGCCGATCTTTTCATCGTTTCGGACAAGGTCGTGTTCGAAAAGCTCGATGTTCTCCGAGAGGAAGTTCAGTAGCGCGGATGGCCGAGGACGCCCCCGGTAACACCGAGATCGGCGATCCCGCCGATGCAATAGGCGCGCCGCTTCGCCGGGTGGAGGATATCCGCTTTCTGACCGGCCAGGGCCGGTATGTCAGCGACATCGAATGTGCGGGCGCACTTCATGCGGTCTTCGTCCGATCGGTGCATGCGCACGCGCATATCCGCAATATCGACAAAGACGAAGCGCTGTCCCTACCGGGCGTCGTGGCGGTGTTCACCGGGGACGACATGCGCGCCGACTCGGTTGGACCGATGCGTGCGATGTGGGCGATCAAGGGCCCCGACGGCACGCCGATGGCCGAGCCGGATCGCTTTGCGCTGGCGCGCGGAACGGTGCGCCATGTCGGCGAGCCGGTAGCAGTCGTCATCGCGAAGACGCCGAATGCGGCACTGGACGCCGCCGAGCGCGTCGACGTCGATTACGACGTTCTGCCCGCGCTGCCAAGCGCAGCGGGTGCGCTCGCCGCAGGCGCCCGGCAGATTCACGACGTCGCACCTGGCAATGTCTGCTTTCGCTGGCTCCGCGGCGATCACCAAAAGGTCGCCGCCGTTTTTGAGAGCGCCGCTCATGTCGTGCGGATGGATATCGTCAACCAGCGCATCGGCGGCGCTGCCATCGAGCCCCGCGCATTGATTGCGTTACCCCCGCGCGGGCAGGACAAGCTGACGCAGTATAGTTCAACGCAGGTGCCGCATCACATCCGCCGCCTCGTCACGGAGCAGCTTGGAATCAGCGAGGCCCGGATGCGGGTGGTCGCGCCCGATGTCGGCGGCGGCTTTGGCTACAAGGGCAAGCTCTATCCCGAAGAATCCATTCTGCCATGGGCCGCGATGCGGCTCGGCCGGCCGGTGCGCTGGAGCGCGACGCGGTCGGAAAGCTTTCTGTCGGACTATCAGGCGCGCGATCATACGACGCATGCGGAACTGGCCGTTAGCGCTGACGGCGATTTCCTGGCCCTGCGTGTGCGCACCATCGCCAATGTCGGAGCCTATGTTTCAACCTTTGGCGCGGCCATCCCGAGCGCGATCTATTCGGCCCTGCTTGCGGGCGTCTACCGCACCCCCGCCATCAGCGTGGAATGCTTTGGGGTGTTCAGCAACACCGTGCCGACCGACGCCTATCGCGGCGCCGGGCGGCCGGAAGCCTGCTACGTGCTGGAATGTCTTGCGGACCGCGCCGCTGCCCAACTCGGCCTTGATCGTGCTGAAATTCGGCGGCGCAACCTGATCCCGACAGAGGCGATGCCCTATCAGACCCCGATTGGGCCGAGCTACGACAGCGGCAACTTCCCGCGCCTGTTCGACCGCGCACTCGCGGCCGCGAACTATGATGGCTTCAGCGACAGACGTCGCGAGACCGAGCGCCGCGGTCGGCTGCGCGGGATCGGCCTGGCCTGTTTTGTTGAATCGTCGGGCGTCGCACCATCGCGCTTTGCCGGCATGCTGGGCGCCCGGGCGGGCTTTTACGAATCTGCATCGGTCACGATGGAGCCCGATGGCTCAGTTTATGCTCGTCTCGGAACCCATAGCCATGGCCAGGGCCATGAGACCAGCATGGCGCAAATCCTGGCCGCGCGCCTCGGCGTCCCGTTGGAAAAAATCGCGATCGTCGAGGGGGACACCGACCTCGTGCCCTACGGAACCGGTACGTTCGGATCGCGCAGCATTTCGGTCGGCGGCTCGGCGTTAACGCTTGCGGCTGACAAGGTTGTCCGGAAGGGCAAGCTGATCGCCGCGCATCTGCTCGAGGCAGACCAGGCCGATGTGGTTTTCGATCGCGGGCGCTACAGCGTGACCGGGACAAACCATTCGGTGGCGATCAATGAGGTCGCGCGCGCCGCCTACATTCCGCATAACTTTCCGCTCGAGACACTCGAGCCCGGGCTTCAGGACATCGCGGTCTACGACCCGAAAGCCTTCGCGTTCAGCAACGGCGTGCACATCTGCGAAGTCGAAATCGATCCGGAGACAGGAAAGACGTGGCTCACTCGCTACGTCGCGGTGGACGATATCGGAACCGTCATCAATCCGATGATCGCCACCGGACAGGTGCATGGCGGCGTGGCGCAAGGCTTCGGACAGGCCGTGCTCGAGCACGTGGCCTACGATTCGGACTCGGCGCAGGCGTTGACCGGCTCGTTCATGGACTATGCGGTTCCCCGCGCCAGCGACCTGCCGTTTTTCGTTTCCGAGTTCGATCAAAGTCAGCCGTGCACGCACAATCCTCTTGGAGCCAAGGGCTGCGGCGAAGCCGGAACGATTGCGGCTCCCGCAGCGATCACCGGTGCCGTTCTCGACGCGCTCAGTTCACGTGGTGTCATCGAAATCGATATGCCGATCACACCATTTCGCGTCTGGAAGGCGATACAGGGTCATCGAAACCTGCCGTGAACAGACCCCATCGCATAACTCATTTCAGTCCCGGACGAGCTTGATCGTGCGCAGTCTCTCACTTGTGTTTTCGGTGCAGCGGCTGGAATTCCAGACGCCGTCTGACACTGCCAGCCAGTGAATGGCGTGGGATGCGCGTCATTCCTGCGAGCCAAGCGTCCTGAACCATTCGGCATACGGTGTGGTCTTGACCAGGTGCCGGTTATAGTCAGGCGCCCCGTCAGTCCACCATGGCGGCCCCGCTCCCCCAACGCTATTTTGGTTTTGTTCACCTCCGCGCGCGCACGCGCAAGCGCCTGCTTGTCCCCATTTGCATCGCGCACGGCGCGCCTGGCGGCCATGAGCGCGAGGACCAGCGTGCGCCGCAAGCTGTCCGAGATATTCGGATTGGAACAGCGCCATAGTCGCTTTGCGACAACGAAATATCGTCCGTCCGGGGTTATGGGGTAGGACTTACGGGCCGGTGGCATGTCCAAAAATCGTTCTACCGCTGATCGGTCGATTATCTGGACGCACAGCTAGGCGAATAGTTCCTCAAGTCAGTGTTCGGCCGCAGTCCTGCATGGAAAGGCTTCGGGTGCCGTGCGCTGAGCGATCCGACCATTACGGCGTCGGCGCAGGATGTTGGTTCAGGGCTCGCAGATTGATGCACCGTGCAGCATGTCCGGATTCGACGGGCTCCAGCGATATGTCTCCGCGTGCACAGTCCGGCACGGCGAACGAACAGCGCGGCTTGAACGCGCACCCGGTCGGGACCGCATCAAGCCGCGGTGGCGAGCCGGGGATCGCCTCAAGCCGATGGCCGCGCTGCGCGCCATGCATGGTCGACGACAACAACCCGCGCGTATAGGGATGGGCCGGCTGCTTCACCACCTGGCGCAATGAACCGGTTTCGACAATGCGGCCAGCATACATCACGGCAATCCGGTCGCTGATCTCGACCGCGACGCCGATATCGTGGGTCACGAAGATCACCGCCATCCCGAGTTCGCGCTGCAGTTCCCGCAGCAGCAGCAGCACCTGGATCTGTACCGTGGCGTCGAGCGCCGTGGTGGGCTCGTCGGCAAGCAGAACCTTGGGACGGCACGACAAGGCCAGCGCGATCATGGCGCGCTGGCGCATTCCGCCGGACATTTCATGCGGGTAGTTGTCGAGCCGCCGCTTTGCGGAGGGAATGCGCACCCGTTCCAGCATTTCGAGCGCGCGCGCGCGGCCATCGGTGAACGAAACCTTGTCGTGCTTAACCACCGCTTCCGCGATCTGCTCGCCGATGGTGTAGACCGGATCAAGCGCCAGCATCGGTTCCTGGAAAATCATCGACACCACGCCGCCGCGCAGGTTTTCCAGCGCAACGGGATCGAGCGTCATCACGTCCCGCCCCTCGACCTTGATGCTGCCGCGCAAATCCGTGCGCTTCGGAGGCAGCATGCGAAGCAAAGCACGCAGCGTCACGCTTTTGCCGGAGCCAGATTCGCCGAGCAGTCCCAGCACCTCGCCCTGCGCGAGCTTGATGTCCACGCCGTTCAGCGCATGCACGGTCCGCTCGCCCTTGAAGCGGACATGCAGGTCGGAGATATCGACGATCGGATTTGCGGCTACGGTCATTGCGGCAGTTCCGGTACGCGAAGATGATGATCGGTGACCTGCTGGAATGCGCGGCCGAACGCCACGCAGGTCTCGTCTCCGAACGGCCGTCCGATCAGTTGCAGGCCGATCGGCAGCCCCGACGCGCTGCGCCCGGCCGGCACCACCAGCACCGGCAACCCGAGATAATTCACCGGTCGCATGAACCGCATGACGGCGACCACCAGTTCCTCTGCATTCGGGCCGCCGCCGACATCGGTCTCGTCGATCCGCGGCGCCGCCGAACGCGATGCCGGCGCCAGGATCACATCGACATCGCCGATCGCGTCGAGATGCGCCTGCAACGCCGGCCCGCGCCAGCGCAAGGCCTCGAGATACTCGATGGCGCTGTAGGCCAGTCCATTCTCCAGCCGGTTGCGCACCTGCGGCGTGTAATCTTCAGGCCGCGTGCGCAGCCAGGGCGCATGCAAGGCAGCGGCTTCCACCGCGAGCACGACGAGTGCGGCGGCCGCAACCGCGGTCTGATCCGGCAAATCGATCTTGACGATGCGCGCGCCGAGTTTCTCGAACTGCTTGATCGTGCTGTCGAGAGCCGCAGCCACATCCGGCTCAAGGCCGTCGACATAAAAGCTTGTCGGTACGCCGACGGTGAGACCTGTCACGTCGCGTTGCGCGGCGGCTTTGTCCCAAAGCGGCGAACCATCCGTAACCGGATCGAGCGGGTCGGGTCCGGCGATGGCTTCGGCGACCAGTCCGCAATCCTCGGCGCTGCGCGCCAGCGGGCCGACGGTGTCGAGCGTGAACGACAGCGGCATGGCGTTGGCCCGGCTGACGCGCCCGCTCGTGGTCTTCAATCCGGTGACGCCGCAGCAATGCGCCGGCATGCGGATCGAGCCGCCCGTGTCGGAGCCGAGCGCGGCATAGGTCATTCGCGCTGCAACCGAAGCGCCCGATCCGGACGACGAACCGCCGGTGATGCGATGCGGGTCCCAAGGATTGCGCGCGGGACCGAGATAGGCGTTGTGCCCGGTCGGGCCATAGGCGAATTCCGCCATGTGCAGCGCACCGATGCGGATCGCGCCCGCGTCTTCCAGGCGGGAGATTGCAGTCGAGGTGGCGGGCGCAATCCAGCCCTCTCGGACTTTCGATCCGCATCCGGCCGGCTCGCCCTTGATATAGTACATATCCTTGTGCGCCAGCGGCACGCCGTGCAGCGACCCCTTCGGCCCGGATGCCGCCAGTTCCGCGTCTGCATCCCTTGCCGCCTGCAAAGCCGCATCCTTGTCGACCCGGACGAAGGCATTCAGCAGCGGTTGCCACTTGTCGATTCGCGCCAGCAGCGCCTGCGTCGCTTCGACCGACGACAACCTGCGCGCACGAATAGCGTCCGCCGCATCCGCGAGCGAGAGCAGCGCCGGATCGCTCACGGCTTCACCCCGCTCTTGGCTCCGCGCCGCGCGATCATCGTGTAGGTCGCAGGTTCGACCTCGAATGCGATCGCGATATCCTCCTGCGCCATACGTGCGGCCACCGGCGTAACCGCCTTTGCGATCCGCGCCGGCGAGCCGTCGGGCAATGGAATGCGCGCCGCCTTCGCCATCATTGCAACGCGCTCCGGGGTGACATCAGCCATGGTTCGCCCCGCGGCTGCCGGCAAGCGAGTGCCCGGAATTCGGGTCAACCATGAAGCAAGCCGCGACATGCCGATCCTGCCCTGCGGGATACAGCTGCGGCGCCTTTGCGCTGCAGACATCCTCGGCAAAGGCGCAACGCGTATGGAATCGGCAGCCGGATGGCGGATTGATCGGATTAGGAGGGTCGCCCGCGATCGGCGGATTTTGCGTGCGGTTATCGGGATCGAGTGACGGCATCGCCGCAAACAATGCCTCGGTATAGGGGTGGCAGGGTGTGTTCCACATCGCCTCGACCGGCCCGCTTTCCACCACCTCGCCGAGATACATCACCACGATCCGGTCGCTGATGAAGCGGATCACGTTGAGGTCGTGCGAAATGAAGATGTAGGTCAGACCGAATTCGTTCTTCAGATCGATCAGCAAATTGATGACCTGGGCCTCCACCGACTTGTCGAGCGCGGAGACCGCCTCGTCGAGGATCACCAGCCGCGGCGATAGCGCCAGCGCGCGGGCAATGTTGACGCGCTGTTTTTGTCCGCCGGACAATTCGTGCGGATAGCGGCCCGCGAACACGGCAGGATCGAGCCCGACCTTGCGCAGCAATTCGTGCGCGCGCTCGCGTGCCGCATCCGCAGCGAGCCCGTGCACGCGCGGTCCGAACGCCACGGTATCCTCGACCGTCAGGCGCGGGTTGAGCGAGGCATAGCTGTCCTGAAACACCATCTGGACCCGGCGGCGCAGGTCGCGCATCGACAGCGCCGAACCCACCGCCTCTCCGTCGAACAGAATGCGGCCCTGGTCATAGGGCATCAGCCCGACGATCAGGCGAGCGGTCGTCGATTTGCCGCAGCCGGACTCGCCGACAAGCCCCACCACCTCGCCCTTGTCGACGGAGATCGAAACGTCGTCGACCGCGCGTACCACGCTCTTGCTGCCGAACGGTCCGCCGCCGACATTGAAATGCTTGACCAGGTTCTGCACCTGTAGGAGCGGCTGGGCCGGACCGCCGATATCGGCCGCGGGCGCGAGCGTCTCAGCTTCTGACATCCATAGCACTCCGCAGGCCGTCGCTCAGAAGGTTGAAGCAGATCGAGACGGCAAAGATCATCACCCCCGGCAACGCCGCCACCCAAGGATTGACGTAGATCGCCGTACGTAGCGTGTTGAGCATCAGTCCCCATTCCGGCTCCGGCGGCCTGGTGCCGAGACCGAGGAATGAAAGCCCGGCGGCGAGGATCATGCACACGCTGATCAGGCTGGTGGTGTAGACGAAGATCGGGCCCAAGACGTTGCCGAGTACATGCACCCGCATGATAGTCAGGGCATTGGCGCCGGACGCGCGCGCGGCATCGACGAAGTCCAGATTGCGCACGCTGGTGGTGACACTTTCGGCGACGCGGACGATCGGCGGAATGAACACGATCGTCAGCGAGAGCACACTGTTGAAAATACCTGCGCCAAGCGCGCCCGAAATGGCGATGGCCAGCAGCACCGACGGAAACGCGTAGAAGATGTCGATCGTGCGCATGATCATCTGATTGACGACGCCACCGACATAACCCGCGGTCGCGCCCAGCGTGGTCCCGATCAGAAACGCGAGGAACACCGGAAACAGTCCGATGAACAGCGTCAGCCGCCCGCCATAGATGAGGCGCGAGAGCATGTCGCGGCCGAGTTCGTCGGTGCCCAGCGGATAGCCGGGCGTCCCGATCGGACGGAGCCTGCGGATCATGCTGCCCTGATAGGGATCGGCTAGGCCGAGCCAGGGTGCGAAGATTGCGGCCAGCGCGATCAGCAGGATCACCAGCGCGCAGCCAACGCTGACCGGGTCGCGCGCGAGCCGGCGCGTAACGCCGCCCCAGTAACCGCGCGCGCGCGTCGGTGGGATTGGCTCGACGACGTCCTCGGCCATCACGCTCATTGCTTACGCCCGCTTGATGCGTGGGTCGATCGCCGCCTGCAGCACATCGACAATAAGATTGAGCACCACGAAGAACAGCGCCAGCACCAGGATCGTGCCCTGAAGCAGTGGCAAATCGCGCTGGAATATCGCCGAGTTGAGCAGGAAGCCCGTGCCCGGCCAGGAGAATACGGTCTCGATCAGGATCGAACCGCCGAGCAGATAACCGAGTTGCAGGCCCATGACCGCGATCGCGGTCGGCGCTGCATTCTTGAGGATATGACGAAACACACGGACTTCATCCAGGCCCTTCGAGCGCAACGCCAGCACAAATTCCTGCGACAGCAGATCGCCGACCAGCGCACGCACCGTACGGCTGACAATGCCCATCGGGATCACCGACATGGTGATCGCGGGCAGGATCAGATACTGGATGTGATCCCAGTCCCAGGCCCAGCCGCCCGGCCCTGCGCCCACCGCCGGAAGCCAGCCCAGGATCACCGAAAACACGATCACCAGGACCATGCCGAGCCAGTAATGCGGGGTCGACACACCTGCGATCGAAATCGTGGTGACGACCTTGTCGATCCATGAATCCCGGAAATAGCCGGCCAGTATTCCGAACAGCAGTCCGAAGAAGAAACCGATCAGGCTCGCGACCACCGCAAGCCGGAGCGTATTGACGACCGCGCGCATCACCTCCTCGGTGACGGAACGTCCCGAGGCGATCGATGTGCCAAGATCGCCGTGCAACGCGTTCCAGATCCAGATGCCGAATTGCACCGGTAGCGGCCGGTCGAAGCCGTACGCCTTGCGCATCTGCGCGGCCAGTTCCTGCGAGGCATCGGGCGGCAGCACCGACACCAATGGATCGCCGGGCGCGATATGGACGAGGAGGAAGCAGACCAGAGCCACGGCGATCACCACCGGGATGGCAAGGACGATGCGCTTGACGATATAGACAAGCATCGAAATCTCACTTCCGAACTGGCATAATTCCAGACTGCCGCGCGTATGTCCGCATCTTATTGTCCCCCAGTCAATGGCCGCCGCGCCGCGTCACCGGGCCACTTCCCGCGCAAGCTCACCGCGCCATCGTGATCGACGAGAAGTTCTGGAACCAGTTTTTCGCCTGCACGAAGCCCTTGACCTTGGGGCTCATCGCACGCGGGTTCACGTCGTGGGTGACCATGAGGAACAGCGCATCGTCGACGAATTTCTCATGCACTTTCTGCAGGACCTTGGTCTGTTCCACCGGGTCGAAGGTGGTGCGGATCGCATCGAACATCTTGTCCATGTCCGGATCGCAATAGTGACCCCAGTTGGTGCCGCCGGGCGGGGCGAGATTGCATTGCAGGTGCCGGATGAAGCCGGTGAACGGGTCCTGGATGAAGTAGCTGTAGTTCATCGCCGTGCCGCCGCGCGTCGACGCATCCTTCGCACCGGCGCGCCAGATATTGATCAGCACGTTCCATTCGACGACTTCGAACGCGACCTGGATTCCCGCCTCCGCCAGGTTCTGCTGCACGAATTCGTTCATGGTGAGCGGCTGCATCTGGCCGGAGCCGGATGTCGAAATCAGAATCTTGGTCTTGAGCGGCTTGCCCGGGCCGTATCCGGCTTCAGCCAGCAGTTTCTTCGCCAGCGCGAGATCGCGCTTCAGCACGAATGACGGCTTGCCGAACCACTGGTGACCCGGCGGAAAGAAACCCTCAGCCGGGATCATCAGGCCGCCCAGCAACTCCTTCATGCCCTCGCGATCGACCGCGAGATTGGCCGCCTTCCGGACGCGGATATCGTTCCAGGGCGAGCCTTCGATGCGCGAAAAATGCCAGGTCCAGTTATGCGGATAGGCATTCGCCACGATTTCGAAGCCGGCCTTCTTCAGGGAGGGGATGGCGTCGGGCGATGGCGCCTCGATCCAGTCGACCTGACCCGATCGCAGCGCCGCGACGCGAGTGTTTGCTTCCGGCAATGGCAGCAGAACCAGCCGGTCGAGTTTCGGACGGCGCGTCTCATCCCAGTATTCCGCGTTCGGCACGAGTTCGGCCCGCTCACGCGGGACGAACGCCGCCAGCTTCCACGGGCCTGTGCCGGACGGCGTCTTCGCAAACGCATCCCAGCTCTTGCCGACCTTCTCCCACTGGGCCGGCGATGACATCATGATCCACGCGATCTGATACGGCAGGGTGGCGTCGGGAGACTTGGTAGTGATCTCGACCTGGTATTTGTCAATTGCCCGGTAGCTCGCGACCGCCGGGATGCGGGAGCGGCCCTGGCCCGACTGCCGGGGATCGAATTGCGGGCTGTCGTTCTTCAGGAGCTTGTCGAGATTCCAAACCACCGCGTCGGCGGTGAATTCCGAACCATCATGGAATTTCACGCCCTCGCGCAATGTGAAGAGCCATTTGGTCTTGTCGCTTTCGTCGGCGCTCCATTTCGTGGCAAGACCCGGCGACAATTCGGACGGCTTGTCGGCGGATGAGAGGTCCCAGTTGATGAGCGCATCATAGACCGTGTAGCCCATGAAGCGCTGGCCCTCGCCGCCCTGGTCGGTCTGACCGGTGGTGAGAGGGATGTCGGACGCGGTCATCCCGATGCGCAGGACGCCTTGCGCTGACGCTTGCTGTGCGGCGCCGGAGAATACCAGTGCAGCCCCGAGCGCGACGATACGGAAACCGATCATAGCCCCTCCACGACGGTTAGCACTTGCGGCGGCCGCCGCTCCGTTCCAGTGAAAGAGCAAGGCTTGTGCCAAGCGAAATGGAGGACGCGATGCGGCTGTTGCTTCTCAATGCGAATGCCAGCCAGTCCATTACCGATCTGGTGGTGGCCGCCGCCCGGCCGCTCGCAAAGCCCGGCACTGAACTGATCGGCGCAACCGGGCGTTTCGGGCCACGCTATATCGGCACCCGCGCCGCCTATGCGATCGCCAGCCATGCGGCGCTCGATGCCTATGCCGCATTCGGGCACGGCGCAGACGGGGTGGTGCTCGCCTGCTTCGGCGATCCCGGCCTCGGCGCGCTGCGGGAGGTTGCATCGGTGCCGGTTCTCGGAATGGCGGAGGCAGGATGCCTTGCGGCAGCGCGAGGCGGGCGCCGTTTTGCCGTTGTGACCGGCGGTGAGCGCTGGATCCCGATGCTGACCGAATATATCGGCGCGCTCGGCCTGTCGGCGCAGCTCGGCGGGGTGCATGCCGTCGCACCGACCGGCGCGGACATCGCCGCCGACCCCGACGGCAGCGTCGCGCTCCTCGCGGACGGATGCCGGACCGCGGTGAAACGTTTTGACGCGGATGTGGTCGTGCTCGGCGGGGCGGGTCTCGCACCGATCGCCCCGCGTGTCGCGGCGATGCTCGATTTTGCGGTGGTTGACGGGCTTGCCGCGGCGATCACGGCGGCCGAGGCCGCGGTTTCATCTCCCGACCCGTCCGCATTCCCGGATCGTCTGACCGATCCGCTGCCGGCGGTCGGGCTGACACCGGAGCTGAACGCGCTGCTGCAGGCGCCAAATCGCTCGACCTGAATACGAGCAGAATGGCAGCACCGCGCTCATCGCGCGGTGCTGCCGTACTTCAAAGTCAGTTCATCGTCATGGTCGAGAAATCGACGAACCAGCTCTTTGGCTGAACGAAGCCCTTGATCTTGGGCGACATGGCGCGCGGTCCGACGTCATGCGCGACATAGAGAAACGCCGCTTCGTCGACCGAACGTTCATGCAGCGCAGCCAGCGCCTTGTCGCGCTCCGCCGGATCGAAGGCGACACGCACGGCCGCGACCAGCTTGTCGTATTCCGGGTCGTTGATGAACCCCCAGTTGTTCGAGACCGGAGGCGCCATCTTGGAATCCAGGAACCGGATCATGGCGAAGAACGGATCCATCGCCGCATAGGTCACGTTGGTGGCGTGCGAGCCGCGGGCGGATTCGTCCTTCGCACCCTTGCGCCAGTTGGTGAACAGCGTGTTCCATTCGATCACGTCGAGCTCGACATCGAAGAAGCACTCCGCGAGGCTCTGCTGGATGAACTCGTTCATCGGCAGCGGCAGCATCTGGCCGGAGCCCGACGCCGAAGTCTGGGTCTTCACCTTCAGCCGCTTGGTCTTGGAGAAGCCGGCTTCGGTCATCAGCTTGCGGGCCTGTTCCGGATCGTACTTGATCTGGAATTTCGGATTGCCGCGCCACGGATGACCGGGCTCGAAGGTGCCGCTGGCCGGCGCCATCAGCCCGCCGAGCAATCCGTCCTTCATCGCGTTGCGATCGATGCAGAGATTGGCGGCCTTGCGGACGCGGATATCGTTCCACGGCGAGCCCTCGATCCGGCTGAACTGCCACGGCCAGACATGCGGCTGCTCGTTCGCATGAATGACGAAGCCGCGCTGCTTGATCTGCGGCAGCGCGTCGGGCGACGGATTTTCAATCCAGTCGACCTGCCCCGACAACAGCGCCGCGGTGCGGGCATTGGCTTCCGGCATCGGCAGAAGCACGAGCTTGTCCACCTTGGGCCGGCGGGCCGGATTCCAATACGCATCGTTCTTCACCAGCTCGAGCCGTTCACGCGGCACGAACCGGTCCATCTTCCACGGGCCTGTGCCGGACGCATTGCGCGCGAAGGCATCCCAGGCCTGCTTCGCCTTTTCCTTCGGATCAGTGGCGCTGGCCGCGTCATAAAGCTTCTGCCAGTGCGCAGGCGACGCCATGAACAGATTCGTCAGATTGATCGGCAACAGCGATTCCGGCGCCGATGTCGTCAGTTCCACGGTCATGTCATCGATCTTGCGGGCGCTGCGCAATGTCGGCATGCGCGAGGCGGTGACGCCGACCTGGCTGGCGTCGAAATGCGGCGCGTCCTGCTTCAGCACCTTCTCGACATTCCAGACCACGGCATCGGCATTGAAATCGGAGCCGTCGTGGAATTTCACGCCGGGCCGCAGCTTGAAGATCCATTTGGTATTGTCGGTGGGCGACACCGCCCATTGCGTCGCAAGACCGGGGATGATCACGCTCGGCTTTTCAGCCGAGGACAGATCCCAGAGGGTCAGACCCTCATACATGGTGTTGCCGGTGAAGCGGTTGCCTTCGAACCCCTGGTCCGGCTGGCCAAGGGTGCGCGGGATATCCGCCGCGGTCATGCCGATCCGCACCGTGGACTGGGCGGAGACCGGGCTGGCAAACACAGCCAGCACACTCGCAACGGCGAAAGCCGGACCGAATTTCAGAACAGACAGTGATCTCAACATGTTTCTCCCCTGGGACGCGAACCGTTGGAAGGCTGACAAGTCGAAGCATCAAGGAATGTGCCAGTTGCGAAAACGCGCTCCGGCACGCGGCAGACGGCACCTTGGCCGCGAGGCTATGCAGCGCCTGCCTATTGATTGAGCAGAGTGTAGAGAAAGCGCGGCGGACAACAAGCCGGATCGCTGAAGGCCTGATCAATTTCAGCGCCGACCCCAAGGCCTGGCGGGCAAGCGCGGAGAACGGGAGGGACGCAGCACCGCTTCCGGTGCGGCATAACCGCCCGTCCGGCTATCCCGGCAGGCTGGCGCGCTGGCTTTACAACGGTCCGGATCCCTTGCGCGGCGCTTGAGACCATGTTCGGGTTGGACCTATACCCGCCGCCCCGTCCCGCGAATTGATGCCCGGTCACCCTGTCTCATGAACGAACGAACCGCGTCGCCGCACACTCTCGGTAACCTCGCGATCGATCCGGATCGGCTTTGGGATGACATCATGGAGACTGCGGCGTTCGGTGCGACCGCGAAGGGCGGCATCTGCCGCCTCACGCTCAGCGAGGAGGATCGCAAGGTTCGCGACTGGTTCAAAGCGCGCGCGGAATCACTCGGATGCCACGTCACGGTCGACGACATGGGCAATATGTTCGCCCGGATGGAAGGCGGCCGCAAAGATATTCCGCCGATTGCGATGGGGAGCCATCTCGACACCCAGCCAACCGGCGGCAAGTTCGACGGCGTACTCGGCGTGCTGTCCGCACTCGAGGTGCTGCGCACGCTGCGCAATGCCGGTTACCAGACCTACGCCCCAATCGAGGTGATCAATTTTACCAATGAGGAAGGCTCGCGGTTTGCACCGGCCCTGATTGCGTCAGGCGTGTTCGGTGGAGTGTTCGACCGCGCCTATGCGGTGGCGCAGACGGACCGCAGCGGCGTGACATTCGGCGAGGCGCTGGAAGGCATCGGCTATCGCGGCCACGAGCGCTGTGGCGACCATGCGCTGTCCGCCTATTTCGAATTGCATATCGAGCAAGGCCCGATCCTCGAACGCGAGAACTGCGACGTCGGCGTGGTGATCGGCGCGCAGGGCGTGCGCTGGTTCGACGCCACCATGATCGGGCAGGACGCCCATACCGGGGCGACGCCGATGACCATGCGAAAGAATGCACTCGTCGGAACCGCACGCATGATCGAGGCGGTGGATCGCATCGCGAAACACCATCCGCCTTTTGCGGTGGGGACCGTGGGCTCACTCGAGGTCAAGCCGAACTCACGCAATGTCGTGCCGGGCGAGACCTTTTTCACCATCGACCTTCGTCACCCGGAAATGCCGGTGCTGGAGGACATGGAGGCAGAGATTCGCCATGCGTTCGATTCGACATTGCGCGAGCTCGACCTCACCGGCACGCTGACACGCATCTGGGAACAGCCGCCGGTGGCCTTCGATGCAACGTGTCTTGATGCAATCCGCAGCGCCGTCGCGCGCACCAGCTTCACCGCGCGGGACATCGTGTCGGGCGCCGGCCACGATGCGGTGTATGTGTCGCGCGTCACACCCTCGGCAATGATCTTTGCGCCGTGCAAGGACGGCATCAGCCACAACGAGGCGGAATTCTCTTCGCTCGAACAATGCGGCAAGGCCGCCCAGGTACTGTTGCTGAGCGTTCTGGAATACGACAGGCAACTGGCTGCGGCGAACACCAGGTAGCGGCCACAAAAAACTTACGCGGCAGCGTCATCGATTATCCTCTGCCGCCACGGCTTTTTTGTTTACGCCTTTGCGAAGCGCAACGGTATTCAGCTTCGTGTTGGCAGCCTTTTCCTCGTTCAGATTCGTGGTCAGGAAGCGCACCACATCGTCGTGGCCGAGTTCTTCGGCCCAAGCGATGAGCGTACCGTAACGGGTCATTTCATAATGCTCGACGGCCTGGCAGCTGGCGACGATGGCCGCATCCAGAACCGACTTATCGGCAACCTCGCCAGTGATCTCGTCCCCTTCCTTCAGGATGCCGTCGATCGCAGGGCACTGAGTACCCTTCGGCGTATGACCGAGTTTCTTGAAGACCTGATCGAGGTGCTCGATCTGCTTTTCGGTTTCCTCCAGATGAGCGCGCAGCCCGGCGGACAGATCGCGGTTGGTAGCAAGCTCGATCAGCTTTGGCAGGGCTTTGGTGATCTGCTTCTCGGCATAATAGATGTCCTGGAGCCCATGGATGAAAAGATCTTCCATGCTCTTGATGTCTTTCGTGAAGATTCCCATCGCTGCGCTCCCGGGTTGAAGGATTCAGAGCGACGAACGCCCGGCGCCGGCACATGTTCCGGGCAATCCCTCAGACGATCGGAGTCCGGACGCTCGGCGATTGCATCAGGAGACGGTTGTTGCCGCGGCCGGACCTGCCGACGCAGTCGGTCAGATGACGTTGACCGCACGAAGCGAGTGCTCCGTGAGCGGCCAGTGTCGACGCCTCCGATGAGCGCGAATTCGGGAACGTCCTGTGGACCGCAGTGTTGGCCCTGCGGATGGCTTCCATCCGTGAACCGCACAGGGAGATCACGATGATTCGCAAAATTGCCCTTATTGGAGCCGCGACCCTTTTCTCGATTTCGCTAGCCGCCGCTCAGTCCAGCGGACCGTCTTCGACCGCAGGCGGCGCACAAGGCACGTCGAAGTCTGGTGAGCTGGAAAAGCCGGCTGGCGGCATGCCCTCCGGCAACATGAAAGCAGCGCCGAAGAGCACGACCGGCGCAGGTCGCTCGGGCGAGAGTTCGCCCAGCTCGACCGCAGGCGGTGCGCAGGGAACCACTAAAGGCGGCCCGAACACGCCGGGCGCGCGCTAATCCATCCCTCAAATTAAACAGCGCAGGGCCCCGGCAACGCCGGGGCTTTCGCTCTGCAGCATGCGCAAGCCGCATTTCGACGGTGCGCGCAGAACAGGGGCGACAACGCGACCAACGGAAAGGCCAACCAAGTATCCGACCACCGTCACAAATACCGCTTCAGCTCCGCGGCCGCCTCTTCCGGCTTGCGCTTGAGATTGAACGGCGCGACGAAACGGCCCTCCTTGTCCATGAGATAGACCAGCGCGGTGTGATCCATGGTGTAGCCGCCGCCATCGAGCGGGATCTTCTTGGAGTAGACGCGATAGGCCTTCTCCATCGCTGCCACCGCGGCCGGATTGCCGGTGAGTCCGCGCAGCCGCGGATCGAAGCTCGACAGATATTCCTTGAGGATCGCCGGCGTATCGCGCTCCGGATCGACCGAGACAAAATAGGCCTGCAACTTGTCGGCGTCGCGGCCGAGCGCCTTGTAGAGCTGCGTCATGTCGAACAAGGCGGTCGGGCAGATATCCGGGCAATGCGTGAAGCCGAAGAACATCAGCGAGGGCTTGCCCTTCAGGTCGGCCTCGGTCACGGGCTTGCCGGTCTGGTCCACCAGACTGAACGGGCCGCCGATCGCCGATGGCGCCGGGATCGGGGTTGGCAGCCTCCCGGCCACCATGAAAATCGCCACGGAGAAGATCGCCAGCCCGCCCAGGAAGGCAGCAATGACGGTGACGATGCGCGTGGTCTGCTGGGTCATTGGCGGGTCACCTAGGCGAGACGGAAACGGCTCAGAAACACGCCGCAATCCCCGCGCGCACGATTTCGAAAAACACCGTCGTCCCGTAATAGACCCACAACGCGCAGGCCAGGGCAACCAATGCGCCTAACGCCAGTCCCACCGCGAGCAGCGGCCAAGAGAGGCGGCCAGAAGCCGCGTTCGGCAAGGTTTCGGACATGACAGCCAGATAAGCGCAGTGGGGGCCCGGATCAACTCCTGACGCGCAGGCGCAGAAAGGGAGCATCCGTAAGTGTCCGGTGCCGGTAGACCAAGGCTCCCAGGCATAACGAACCGGGGCCGGCAGCGGTCAATCCGGATGTCCGGCTCGCCGCCTCGCGACGCGCTCGATCGGGAAAGGGATCACCGTCACTGTCTCCGGCAGCGGCTCCTCCGCTTCGACAACCTGCCAGTTGGCCAAGCGGATGATATCGGCGACCGACATTTGCGGGCTGACGTCGGTGATGTCGCTGTATCCCACCCGGGTCTGGCACCCATAGCGATCAATCAGCACGGCGATGGCGTCACGGCAGAAAATGCGGCGCGCGTCGATCAACCCGTGCGCGGTCTCGACCATGCCCGGACTGCGGCTGCTGGCGAGCGCGCACAGCTTCGCCTTGACCCGTTCGGCGCGCGCATCGGTGAATGAGAGGACAGCACCCATGCCCGCCAACGCAGGCGCCGCCATGGCGGTTCCGTCGGCTGGCGGTGTGCCGAAACGGCACGATCAGTGCCGGCGCGGCCTTGCCTCGCCCCCGCCGGCACCCTGTGGCTGGTCGGTCTTTTCCAGCACGATATGGCCGAGATTGGCGATCACGTCCGCGAGCAGGGCCGCACGATCCTGCGGATCGGCCATGGTCACGAGATCTGCCAGCACCTCGGTCACCTTGGCCGCGATGGCCCCGAGATCGGCGCCGTCGCGCGTCAGCTCGGGCTCGAGCAGGTCATGGATATCGCAGTGGATACAATCGGACACGGCACAGCTCCTCGCGCCGGGTGGCGGATATCGCACTATACGCCGTGATGTCCACCGTGACGAATGGCAGCGCGTTCATGATGAACGCTGGCGCCTGGAGTGGCCCGTCCGGCTGCAGCCGGGACGGGCCGGGGGATCGTCAGCGGCTCGAACCGCTGGTGGCGGCGCCCTGGTCCTGCTTCAGCTTGCCGCTCATGTTGACCACCGGCTGCTCGCTCTTGGTGCTCAACTGCCGGATCGTCTTGGCGTCGAGGTCCAGCGCCTTGAGGTCGACCATGCGGATGGTCTGGTCGTCATAGGTCTTGTAGTAGTAGCGCTGTGCCTGCGGATCGCGCGCCACCGTCATCTGGGTGTAGTCGGAATAGACAACGCCGTTCACAACATCACGCGACACGCCGATCGGAATGTCGAAATTGTTGAGGATGTGGAACACCTGATCGATGCCCTTTCCGGCATTGTCGGCCGGGCTCGCGGTGGCGCTGAACACGGCAGCGCGGATGAAGCGCGCCGGCGGGGTGAAGTCACCCGGCAGGCCGAGCATGCCGGTGCCCTGGCCGAGCGCCTTGAAGGTATCGCCATCGATCTTCAGCGGCGGCACGTCGCGCGGATTGAGCGCGATGTAATTGCGCAGGTTGGTCATGTGCCAGTCGAAGGACGGTGAGTTCGTCAGCGTGCCGAGCGCATTGTCGTGCACCTTGAGCTTGCCGCCGACCGGCTCGATGACGAGACTCGCGCCCGTCTTGTCGTAGACGATATAGTGGAATGGCGGCGCCACCGGGCCCCAGCCGTCCAGAACGGTCGGCGTGATCACCACCGCGCCGCTTTCGACCGCCTTGCGCACCTCATCGACCGAACCGAATTGCGTCAGCAGCCAGTTCGGGAAGTCCGCCGGCGACAACCCCTTGCTCTGGTTCTCGGGCGTCACTGCGGCATATTCCGCGAAAGTCGGGAAGAAGAACGTACCCGCGGCGAGGCCGGCCTCGTTGATGCCGTCGAGCAGACGCGGATTGCCGAAGGCGGCGATCCCGGTCGCGCCATATTTCACCGTGTATTTGAGACCGTCGCCATTGGGCGTCACACCGGTGTACTGATATCCACGCGGGATCACCGCGATCGAGGTCTCGACCGGCGTGCCGAATTCCAGCGTGCGTCCATGCACGATCGCACCATCCTTCATCCTCAGCATGATGCCCGTGCAGGCCGAGACCTGCTGGGCGGTCAGTGCGAGGACGGCGGCGGCGATGGCGGTCAGGCCAAGTCTTCCATTGCGGCGCATGGCTTCGTCCCTTGGTTCAAGACATGAATTCGGGGGGTTCCTAAAGCGGGCTGCCTTAAGGGCCCCTAAAGCGCAACGGCCTCAGTCCCGCTTGGGTTAAGCGAGGATGAGTGCGGCGACGCAACATTGACGCAATATCGCGCGCCACGCGCTCCCGCGCGGGAACAGGCCTCGTTGCCGAAGCTTTATCCTCCGGAAACCCGGAGGAAGACCCATGACCTACGATCCGGATCGTGACGCCCGTGCTCCATCCGACGTCAGCCCGAACGAGCGGCCCTATTCGCGCCAGGGCGCGGGCCTCAGCACCGCGCTGATCCTGGGCCTGCTGGCCGCCTTTGTGGCTGTCGGCATCTGGTTCTATGCGAGCCCGGACGATCCGGCCGTCGTCACCGACAATCGCCCCGCCGAAGAGCGATCGACCACGGGGGCCGGCACCCAGCCGCTCCCGCAAACGCCGACGCCGCCGATTGCACCGGCGCAACCGGCTCGGTAATGCCAGGCCAAAGGAACCGAGACACCCGGCAGATGTTGTCGCTGAATTAGCGCTCGGAGTGAAGCAAATGGCAGCCCAGCCGAATCAAGACCCAGTCGAGATCAGCGACAATCCTCCGCTGCCGGGGGAGGTGGAGCGAGATCGCACTGACGTCCGCGTGGTATCACTCCTGGGCGCAGTCGCGCTTCTCGTGGCGGTTGGAATGTGGTTCTACACCAAGGACCGGGAAATGATTGCCGGCGACGGCACCACGGTGCAGCAGACCACCGGAACGCGGTCGCAGGATGCGCCGTTGGAGCCGCGAGCATTACCCGGTGCGACTACCACCAACCCGCTGGCTCCGTCTGCGCCCAACCAGTGACGTAAGTCCTGTGTCGCGGCGTAGACGCAGCGATCGGCAATGTGAATCTCAAGACAACAGCGACGCTCAGCGACAGCTCACACCGCGACGTCATCGGGCAGATGTTCACCCGCTGGAATCGTCGTCTTGCCGTTGAGCCAATCCTGTTCGACCGCAAGGATCAGCAAACTCTGCCGCATCCGCAACAGCCGATCTCGCTCATCGCCGCTGGCGCGCGGATCGACAGCCTGATCGTAGCATTCCATGGCCCATCGGCGCAGATCCGCAGAACTGATGGAATTGATTGGCTTCTGCATGATTGCGTACTCCTCGGCAAACGTAAGACAAACAAACGTCAGGCAAGAGCACGACCGGTCTCCCAAGCGCCGACAACCCGATTGTTCGTCCCGGCGACCCGCACAAGGTAGGAAAGCTTCGCGTCGATCCCAAGTCGAAAATTTGGCGTGCATGCGACATGCGCCGCCGAAACTATGTCAAATGACACATACTGTCGTCGCGTCATTGATTTAAAATTTTCGACTAAAAATTTTTCGCGGTGCCGGCTGCTTCCTTTGCCGATGCTTTGCGCGTCCGCCGACATTGCAACGATACACATTGCTTTGAGTGTCAAAGGCCTCGCGCGCCGGCGTCGCGGCACGGCTGGCGGCTGAGCTGCAATCCACTGTGGGAAGACTGGAGCGGGCGAAGGGAATCGAACCCTCGTATGCAGCTTGGGAAGCTGCCGTTCTACCATTGAACTACGCCCGCGCGCGCCGACCATAGCGAAACCGCCTGCCCTGCCGCAAGCCTGCCGCGTCCATCACGGAAATCCCGGCGCCAGCAGCACCAGGCCCGACAGCAGCAGCAGCACCAGGATCACACGGCGGAAGCCCGCTTCGTCCAGCCGGCCGTAGAGATGCACGCCAAGCCAGATGCCCGCGGCGACCGGCAGGAGGCCGAGCCCAAACAGCACCAGCAAATCGCGCGTGATCGCGCCCTCGACACCAAGCCCGATCGCGGTCATGACGAAAGCCGCAAGAATGACCGGCTGGAAGATGGCGCGCTGCGCCTGATACGGCACGCCGCTGAGCTGACACCAGATCACCACGATCGGGCCGGCGAGGCCCGTCAGTCCGCCGAGCGCGCCATTGAAAAAGCCGATCGCCCCGTCGGCCGGAAGGTTGGCGCGCAGCGGCGCGAGCCTTGGCCGCATCATCCCGTAGATGCTGTAGAGCACCAGCAGCACGCCCACCGCGCGACGCACGATGGCCGGATCGAGATGCGCCAGCAGCATCACGCCGAGCGGCACGCCGATGGCGCCGCCCGCGATCAGCGGCAGGACGCGGCGCAGGTCGACCACGCGGCGGAATGTCCAGACGCCGTGCGCCTGAACGAACAGCCCGTAGGCGACGATCAGCGCCGTGGTCTGCACCGGCGTCAGGATATGCAGCCACACGCCCGACACCACGAGCCCCATCGCGAAGCCGGCCAGCCCGGTGGTGACGCCGCCGATAAAGGCAGCGAGCAGAAACAGCGAAAGGGCGAATGGATCGAGCGGCAGCAAGATCAGCTTCGGAAATGCTTCGACAGCTTCAAGCTCTGCGCCTGATAATTCGAACCGATGCCCTGTCCGTAGAGCGTGTCAGGCCGCGCCATCATCGCCTCATACACCAGGCGGCCGACGATCTGGCCATGTTCGATGATGAACGGCACCTCGCGCGAGCGCACCTCGAGCACCGCCCGCGCGCCGCGCCCGCCTGCGCCGGCATAGCCGAAACCCGGGTCGAAAAACCCGGCATAATGCACACGGAATTCGCCAACCAGCGGATCGAACGGCACCATCTCGGCGGCGTAGTCGGGCGGCACCTGCACCGCCTCCTTCGACGCAAGAATATAGAATTCGTTCGGATCGAGGATCAGGCTCTGGTCCGCGCGCGCATTCATCGGCTCCCAGAATTCGGCGACGTCGTAACCGTTGCGCAAATCGACATCGATCAGGCCGGTATGCCGCTTGGCGCGATAGCCGATCAAACCGCCCGCGAAATCGCCGGACAGATCGACGCCGACGGCGACGCCGTCGGTGAGGTCGGCATCGTCGGCATCGACCAGCCGCTCGCGCTCATGCAGCGTGGCCAATTGCGCGGCGTCGAGCACACTGTCGCCGCGGCGAAAGCGGATCTGCGACAGCCGCGAGCCCTGCCGCACCAGCACCGGAAAGGTGCGCGGCGAAATCTCGGCGTAAAGCGGCCCCTCATAACCGGCCGCAACCTGATCGAAGCCGCGCGAGCGATCGGCGATCACGCGGGTGAACACATCGAGCCGGCCGGTCGAACTTTTCGGATTGGCGGTGGCGGAAATATCGGCGGGCAGCGACAGGCTTTCCATCAGCGGCACGATATAGACGCAGCCCGTCTCCAGCACCGCACCGCCGGTCAGATCGATGCTGTGCAGGCGCAGCGCATCGATACGCTCCGCCACAGTCGCCTGCGAGCCGGGCAGGAAGCTGGCGCGCACGCGATAGGCCACGGGACCGAGCCGCAGATCGAGCGAGGCCGGCTGCACCTGGCCGTCGGCATAGGCGGCGGACGGACGGATGGACCCAGCCTCGGTCAATTTGAGGATCGACCGGTCGGGAAGAATTCCGCTGCCGCTTCCGTCAAAGGTCCGCGCCAAGCGCTCCGTCTCCATTCGCACCATCGCTGCCCGAGCCCCGTTCGCGCCCGCGCAAGCGGGAGCCCAGAAAAAGTGTAGCTCTGGGTCCCCGCTTCCACGGGGACGCACGGGACTTCACGGGTCTAGATGATGATGCCGGGACCGCAAAGGCGCGATCCGCGCCTGTCCCCCATTATCCTGAAAAATGGCGCCTCAGCGGGCGTGCGCGGTCAGGGTCGAGCGGGTGGCCGCCTCCGCGATGGCGCCGCCGAGCAGCTTGGCCAGACAGCCATAGCTCCAGTCGTTCATGTGCAATTCGTCTTCCGAGATGAACGCCTCGAACGGAATGCGAGCGACCTGACGCCAGTGCCGCATCACGGCGAAGCGGCGGAACAGGTCGACATGCTGGGCCTTGGCCGTGGTCGCCAGCAACTCGACCATCGTCCCCGCGTCCTTCTTGGCCAGCACCTTGGGCGCGAATTGCGGATCGATCAGCACCACGTCGGCGCCCGACGACTTCATCCGGCGCAGGCCTTCGAGAATATCCGAGCGAACCGTGGGGATCGGGCTGTCGCGCAGCACGGCGTTGGCGCCGACCTGCCACAGGATCAGGTCCGGCCGCTCCGACAGCACGCCGTCGTCGAGGCGCTTGATCATGTCGCTGGCTTCCTCGCCATTGACGCCGCGATTGATGACGCTGATCCGATGGGCCGGGAAGCGGGCTCCAAGTTCGACCGCAAGCCGCGCGGGATAGGACTTGTCAGGCGCGCTCGCACCGGCCCCCGCAGTCGACGAAGAGCCGATCGCCACGATCTTGATAGGCTCTCCGGCCGCAAGCCGGCGGCCGGTTCGCGCCAGCGGGTTCGTCAGCCGCGTGACATCGTCAGGCGCGGCGCAGGGCGGCGGTGCCGCGGGCGCGGCCGGCGTCACGGCGGCCAGACTCGGCGTGCGGTCCTCCGCGTGAGCAGTGCCGGCGCCGAGCGCCAGCAGCGCGGCGATCAGGGCAAACGATGTCGGAAGACGAAAAGGGCGGGCAAACGCGCTCACTGGGTCGGTCTCGCTTTGATGCCGTCAAGATTGGACGCCTCGACCACCAGCGACGCCAGCGCACGGCCGAGGCAATCATGCACCTTGTAGGCGGTCGCCAGATCCTTGGTGGCAAGGTTGAGGTCGAAATTCCCGTTGTCGTTCCAGTAGCGCATGATCTCGCGCCGGTCGAACAGCGGCACCTCGCGATCGCGCGCCACCACCTGCATGATGTCGGCATAGTTCGACAGCGAGATCATGGTTTCGGTGCGCGGGCTGTACTGCATGTTCATGAGGATCAGGTCGGCACCGGCATCCACGATATGGTTGATCCCATCGTCGAGTGAAGTGCGAAAGCTCTCCGGGTCCACCCCCCGCATCGCGTCCACCGTGCCTGTCTGCCATATCACCAAATCGGGCTTATGGTCGAGCAGCGCCTTTTCCAGGGCCTGGCTCATGTCCGCGGCCGTCTGGCGCGATTTCGCAAGTGCGATGACCTTGATGTCCACGCCCGGAAAACGCTTGCGCAGCGCCTGTTCCAGCTTGCCGGGATAGGCCTTTCCGACCCCGTCGGGTCCGGGCATCACCGAGGAACCGGAACCGATGACCAGCACGGTCAGGCGCTTGTCCTCCTCCACCACTTTCCGAACATGGTCCAGCTTGCTCTCGCCGAAAAGGATATAGCCCGGCACCTCGCAGGGGTCGGACTCCGGAAGCGGCACGGTCACCGTATCGGACGTTTGGGGCTGGTCGGCTGGGGCCTGCGGCTGAATCTGGGCGTGCGCCGGGCCGGAGGCGGCGACCAGAACGAGCGCAAAAACCGTAAAAATCAATGCCCTCATGCCTCGCCTCCTAGCGAGGGTTTGGCGCCAGCGTCAACCGCGCGGGCGGCGACCTTCCGTGCCGTCGCCGCTTTGTACCACGACAGCAACCAGGCCACGGCGACCATTATAAAAATGCCTAACAGGCTGACCAGTACCTGCATCAGGATGCCGGGCGAGATTTCGACCAGCGCAAAATGGCCCGCGAAGGCCAGAAACACCCCCAGGCAGAAAATCTCCAGCGAATGCTGCCCGCACAGGATCGCCGGGTAGGCCCAGCGGGACCGCAGCGGCGGCCAGTCGCGCGGCACGAAATAGACCGTGACCGCCGCCACCGCCAGGAAATGCGCGAAGCGCAGCACGTCCAGGTTGGTCTTGTCGATGGGATAGATCTGCTCGGCGAGCCAGCGCGGCACGTAGGGCGCCAGCCGCGGAATATGCCAGGTCAGCGTGATCAGGAACGCCACGGCCAGATAGGCAATCGCGACGGTCAGCGTAATCCGCGACTGCAGCAGCCACTTGAGCTGCCCGGCGCCGCCCAGCCCGCACCAGGCCCCGAATACGAACAGGAGCTGCCAGGCCAGCGGATTGAAGAACCAGTGGCCGCTCGGATAGGCCGGCAGGTTCCAGCCGAACTCCCAGGTCAAGGCATAGAGCAGGACCGACAGCGCCAGCGCGATCGTCGGCCGATTCAGCAACAGCCACAGCACCGGCGGGAAACAGGCCATCAGCACGATGTAGAGCGGCAGCACGTCCATGTTGACCGGCTTGAACTTCAGGAGCAGCGCCTGAACCAGCGTCACGTCCGGCTGCTGCAGAAATTCCAGGACGTTCATTTCTTCCGCATAGAGCGGGTTCTGGAAGCCGCGCGCCACGTAGGCGATCTGGCCCATATAGATCACGAACAGAAAGATATGCGCGACATAGATCTGCCAGGCGCGTTTGAGGATGCGCGCGCTCGACACCACGAACCCGTAGTTCCGCATCGCCTGCCCATAGACGAAGGCGGCGGTGAAGCCCGACACGAAGATGAAAATTTCGGTGGCGTCGCTGAAGCCGTAATTGCGGATCGTGATCCAGGCGACGATATTGGACGGGATATGGCCGAGAAAGATGAACCAGAGGGCGACGCCACGAAACAGGTCGAGCCGCAGATCGCGGTCGGTCGGTATCGCTTTCGCCATTGCGGGTTCGTTCACACCAATCCGTTCGCGTCAGACATTCGCCGAGCGTGGTCCGGGTTGCAAGTCGCGAATTGAAGCTGTTATTGATCGCTGAATCTGGGCCGGACGCAGGATCGCATGTACCGCGCCACCACACGCAATATTGAAGTCACCGTGACGCCGCGGTTCATGTCCGATCGGTCGGCGCCGGAGAAGAGCCAGTTTTTCTGGGCCTATACCATCGAGATATCGAATAACGGCGGCGAGACAGTCCAGCTCAAGACCCGCTACTGGCACATCACCGACGCGTTCGGGCGCGTGCAGGAAGTACGCGGCGCGGGTGTGGTGGGTGAGGAACCGGTGATCCCGCCGGGCGAGAGCTTCGAATATACCAGCGGAGTTCCATTGCAGACCCCCTCGGGGATCATGGCCGGACGCTACGGCATGGTCACCGAGGAAGGCGAAAATTTCGACATCGATATTCCCGCCTTCTCGCTCGACTCGGTGCACACGCCGCGCACGATCAACTGAGCGCGAGCTCGGCGCGGAAACAGCGTCAGGCCACGCCCTCCACCGCCCGCACCCGCGCACCCGGCGCGATCGTTTGCGGCGCCTTGTTGAGGGTCTCGATCGCAAAGCCCGCCGCGGCCTTGTAGCCCGCCATGAACTCGGCGCGCTCCTGCGGCGGGATCACGTCGTCGATATTGTCGAAGGTTCCGCCGCAGCGCTCGTCGACCATGTTGAGCAGCCCGAACGGACCGGCGCCGCGATTGCGCAGCACCAGTTGCGAGATCGGCCCGCACAGCTTCGCATCGAACGCGGCCAGCGCCTCGGCCGTCGCGCCTTGCTCGACCATCGCCGCCCCCAGAAGGCGCGCGTCCATGATTGCCTGGCTGCCGCCATTGGAACCGGTCGGATACATCGCATGCGCGGCATCGCCGAGCAGCAGCACCGGGCCGTCGCGCCAGGTCGGAACCGGGTCGCGATCGATCATCGGATTTTCGAACACCGCTTCGGCATTCCGCAGCAAGGCCGGAACGTCCAGCCAGTCCCAGACCCAATCGTCGAAATGCCGCACGAAATCGTCGGTCTCGACCTGCCGGAACCAGCCGCTCTGCTTCCAGCCCTCGGAATTGTCCAGCGTGACCTCGGCGATCCAGTTGATCATCGACAGCCCGGTCTGCGGATCGGGATGCGAGATTGGATAGAACACCACCCGCTCGCGATGGGTGCCGAGGCCGACGAAGGATGCGCCCGATCGGATCGGCTTGCCCCAGGTGGTGCCGCGCCACATGATCGCGCCGCCCCAGTGGATCGGCGGCTGGTCGGGATGCATCTGCGCCCGGATCGCCGAGTGGATGCCGTCGGCGCCGATCAAGAGCGCGCCGCGCGTCTCCGAAGTCGAACCGTCGGCATGTTCGATCAGCGCGGTGACGCTGCCATCGGCATTGTTGCGATAGCCGTTGACCCGGCTGCCGAGCCGCACCGCCTGCGGCCCGATCCGCGCAACCACCGCATCATGCAGCATCATGTGGAACAGCCCGCGATGCACCGCATATTGCGGCCAGTGATAGCCGGCCAGCAGCCCGCGCGGTTCGGAATAGATGTCGTTGCCGTTGAGCCCGACCAGCGCCCATTCCTTCGCGGGAAGACCGACGCGGTCGAGATCGGCCTGGGTGAAGCCGAGATCGTAAAGTTCGCGCACGGCATTGGGCTGCATGTTGATGCCGACGCCGAGCGGGCGCATCTCGCGCACCGCTTCGAACACCACGCACGGCACGCCGATCTGATGCAGCGTCAGCGCGGTCGCAAGCCCGCCGATGCCGCCACCGGCGATGATCACTGGATTGTCGCTCACGCACCCCACCCGGTCTGGAACTCTCACAGCCCTTCCTCTAGCCGCTGGACGGCGGCCGGGGCAACCCGGGGCGTCGGGTCCGCCGCAGCCGGGCGCCCCGACTGGCCTTGCCGGCCGACATCAAGCGCGGGATGATCAGGCCAGACGCCCGCATGAACGCTCAGTGGAGACATCGAAAATGAAAGCTGTTCTGGCCGCCCTGATCGCGATCTTTGCAGGCACCGCCGCCTTTGCCGGCGATACCGTTGGCTACAAAGTCGACGGCGCGGATTTCGAAGGCTATTTCGCCAAGGCCACCGGACCTTCCAAGGGTCTCGTCCTGGTGATCCATGACTGGGACGGTCTCGGCGGTTACGAGCAGAAGCGCGCCGACATGCTGGCAGACATGGGCTACGACGCCTTCGCCGTCGATCTGTTTGGCAAAGGCAATCGGCCGGCAACGCTCGAAGCCCGGATGGCCGAAACCGGCAAGCTCTACAAGGACCGCGAGAAGATGCGCAGCCTGCTGCTCGGCGGCCTGTCGGAAGCGCAGAAGCGCAGCCAGGGCAATGTCGTCGTGATGGGCTACTGCTTCGGCGGCACGGCCACGCTCGAACTCGCGCGCTCGGGCAAGGCCGACAAGGTCAAGGGCTATGCCAGCTTCCACGGCGGCCTCGCGACGCCGGCGGGCCAGAGCTATGCCAAGGACACGCCGCCGATCTTCGTGGCGCATGGCGGCGCCGACACCATCATCAAGATGCCCGAGGTCGCAGCGTTCGTCGAAGAGCTCGAAAAGACCGGCGTCAAATACGACCTCGAGGTTTATTCCGGCGCCCCGCACGCCTTCACGGTCTTCGGCGCGCCGGTTTACCGCGAGCATGCCGACAAGAAATCCTGGGCGACGTTCCAGGATTTTCTGAAAGCAAATCTGGGCGGCTGATCACCCTCTCTTGTCTCGCCCCGCGACGGCGGGGCATCCAGCCTGCCAATGCCGACAATTTGCATTTACCGGATAGCCGGCCGAGCCTGTCATTGTTCCACTCTTCGCGCGGACCCGTTGGCGGGCGATGACAACGTGTGCAACGCGTCCTCATTCGCAGCACCATACTTCGCGCCGACTTCACCCGGCGCGAAGTCACAGGTGCGATTGCAGAATTCGCAGGTAACGGCAAAACAATTTCAGCAGAGATGTCGAAAGCTCGGCAGAGTGCAGCCATCCGGCGGCGACCTCTCCGTCACCATATCGGCCGTCAGAAACTGAAGGTCGACATTATCATGACGCCCAACCGCGGTTCGGTCTTGTAGCGGATCGAGTCACCAGCCGGCAGAGGCTGATTCGCAACCAGGCCGTCGCCGAGAACCTTCCCGTTAGGACTGACGCGCAGACCGACTCCGAAATTCCAGCTCGCCGTCGAAGTCGCAATGTTTGGCAAAAGATTGGGATGACGCATGCCCACCATCCATCCCATCGCATATCCGCTGATCGGGCTGTTTGCATTGGGGGCTGAAGCGCCTCCACCACCCACTTCAATCGCCACGAAGGGTCCATGTGCCAGTTCGGTGCAGTTATATGGGCTTCTGCCTTTTGAAGTGCAGGAATCTTTGCCATCGAAGCCGAATAGATAATCCCTCAGGAAATAATGCGCCTCCAACACAAAACTGACGCTGACGTTGCTTGTGCTGTCTTCGACTCGAACGATGTTGTTTACGACCGATGCTGTGTTTACGCGATTGCCGCCCACATCGAAGTTTGTGGCAATCCCAAGCCCCCAACCAAATCCAGCCCAATCCACGACTTTTGGCTGGACCTGGACTGGCACTGCCACCGGTACCGGGACTTCGACCACCTTCGGTTTGTCCGCCGCCTGCTGTGCCGACGCATGGTCAGTGATCGAGCAATCCACAACGAGACATGCCCCGATTGCATAAGCAAGTTGTTGGATTCTGCTTCGCTTCCGCAAGAATTGCCAAAGCATTTAGATCTCCCATTAACGTGGGAGGCGAACGCCTTTCGATACTGCCCGCAGATTTCGCGAAAGCGGTACGTGTCGCTACGCTGCCGTCAACAATATGGATTTCAAGCCGCCACCCCACTTAGCCACCCCTGTGGCAGGGAAATACTATTTTAGGTTGCACAACCAATGATAGCAAAACGGAACATTTTCCCCCGAATCCACATTGAAATAATTTACGTTTTCAATCGATAGCGCGCCGCCGCAACACACGTTAAAATTGCTCGGCACCCGGCAGGGCACTACGCCAAAGCTGGGCCGTTAACGCGCACCGAGGGCGTTCGTTAAGCCTGACGTAACTCGACGACGCAACAACGGACACCTAATTGTCTCGCTGCTGATGGTCATGACTGGCCTCGGCGCTGCGATCCGACCCGACTAATTCAACATCAAGTGTCTGGCAGACGACTGACGGGCATCACGCCTCATTCAGCGTCTTTCCCAATGCCGCGCTGTATCGCTTCTCATGCCCCACCCTTCGCACCGACTTCACCCGGAGCGAAATCATAGGTGCGATTGCAGAACTCGCAGGTGACCGCGATCTTGCCGTCTTCGACCATGTGATCGCGGTCGTCCTGCGAAAAGCTCTTCAGCATCGCCTCGACACTGTCGCGCGAGCATGAGCATTTCGCTTCGACAGGCGCGCTGTCGAAAACGCGCACGCCGCGCTCGTGGAACAGCCGGTAGACCAGCCGTTCGGTCGAGATGTCCGGATCGATCAGTTCGATATCCTCGACGGTTTCGACCAGCGCCTTGCCTTCGACCCAGGCATCATCCTCGTCCGGCGTCTCAATGGTGACACCCTCCGGCACGTTGCCGGGATCGAGATCGGGCATGCGCATGCGCTCGGGCGATTTGGGCAGAAACTGCAGCATGATGCCGCCGGCGCGCCAATGCGTGGTGCCGCTGTCGCCCGCGCGCATTTCCTCTGCGACCGCCAGCCGGATGCGCGTGGGGATCTGTTCCGAGCGCAGGAAATATTCATGCGCGGCATCTTCGAGCGAGCCGCCTTCCAGCGCCACCAGCCCCTGATAACGATTCATGTCGCCGCCCTGGTCGATGGTCATCGCGAGATGGCCGCGACCGAGCAACTCGCCGCCCGAAGCCTTGCCTTCGGCGATCGCTTCGGCGACGCGCGCCTTGTCAAAACGCGCGCAGGCGCGGATGCGGCCGCCGGTCACATAGTCGACCACCAGCATGCGCACCGGCCCGTCACCCTGCGTCTGCATGATGAAGCGGCCGTCGAATTTCAGCGAGGACCCGAACAGCGCGGCGAGCGCGACCGCCTCCCCGAGCAGCTTCGCAACCGGCAGCGGATAATCGTGACGGATCAGGATCTCGTCCAGCGCAGGCCCGAGCCGCACCACGCGGCCACGCAAATCGAGCGCCGACACTTCGAACGGAAGGATGGTGTCGTCGGCGGTGTGGGGCGAAGGCGTTCGGGTCGGGATGTCGATGGTCATGGGCGGGGCACTGAATCTAGAAGTTGAACCGCTCGTCCCCGCGCAGGCGGAAAACCAGAGCTGGAAAGGCTGGATTCCCGCTCTAAGCGGGAATGAACGGAGATTGAGCCAGTCAGCCTACCGCGCGCTGGCGTTCAGGCACCAAGTAAGAATGCCCTTCTGCGCATGCAAGCGGTTCTCGGCTTCGTCGAACACCACCGATTGCGGCCCGTCCATGACCGCATCGGTGACTTCCTCACCGCGATGGGCCGGCAGGCAATGCATGAAAATGGCGTCCGGACGCGCCTTCGCCATCAGCCTGGAATTGACCTGATAAGGCTGCAGCAGGTTGTGACGGTTGGCCTTGCTGGCCTCGTCGCCCATCGACACCCAGGTGTCGGTGACCACGCAATGGGCGTCGCGCACCGCCTCGTCGGGATCGGTTCCGACATGAATGGCCGCGCCCGAGCTTTCGATCCAGTCCAGCAGCCATTGCTGCGGCTTCAGTTCCGGCGGGGTCGCGATGTTGAGGCGGAAATCGAAGCGCTCGGCCGCGTGCATCCACGAGGTCAGCACGTTGTTGGCGTCGCCGGTCCAGGCGACGGTCTTTTTCTTGATCGAGCCGAGATGCTCCTCGAAGGTCATCACGTCGGCCATTACCTGGCAGGGATGCGATTGCTTCGTCAGCGCATTGATGATCGGCACGGTGGCATATTGCGCCAGTTCGGTGACCAGATCGTGTTCGAGCGTGCGGATCACGACCGCATCGACGAAGCGCGACATCACCCGTGCGGTGTCCGGAATGGATTCACCGCGGCCGAGCTGCATCTCCTGTCCGGTCAGCGTGATGACATCGCCGCCGAGCTGCTTCATTCCGACCTCGAACGAAATGCGCGTGCGGGTCGAGGGCTTGTCGAAAATCATCGCCATCGTCTGACCGGCGAGCGGACGCTTGCGCCGGCCGCGCGCCTTCTTCATCGCGCGTGCGTCCGCGATGATTGCGCGCAGGTCGGCGGGCCGGATGTCGATCAGGTCGATGAAATGGCGGACGCTGCGCCGGGCGTTGCTCTTTGCCATCAGACTGGAGCCGGGCTGACGGGCTTGGCCGCATGCGCAAGCTTTTCGCAGGCGCGTTCGATCATCGCGATGCCGTCGGCGACGCCGGCCTCGTCAAGGATCAGTGGCGGCAACAACCGCACGACGTTGTCGCCGGCCGCGATCGCCAGCATCTTTTCGTTGCGGAGCGCCGTGACCATGTCGCCATTCGGCACGACGCAGACCAGACCAAGCAGCAGCCCCTCGCCGCGCACATCGGCAATCACCGACGGAAAGCGATCCTTCAACTCGGCAAGCCGCTGCTTCAAGAGAAGCGACATCTTGCGGGTATTCTCGAGGAAGCCGGGCGCCAGCACCACGTCCAGCACCGCATTGCCGACGCGCGTCGCCAGCGGATTGCCGCCGAAGGTCGAGCCATGGGTGCCGGCGGTCATGCCCTGGCCGGCTTCCGCAGTCGCAAGGCAGGCGCCGATCGGAAAGCCGCCGCCGAGCGCCTTGGCCAGCGCCATGATGTCGGGCGCGATCCCCGCGTGCATGTATCCGAACAATTCGCCGGTGCGGCCGATGCCGGTTTGCACCTCGTCGAACACCAGCATCAGGCCGTGCTCGTCACACAGCTTGCGCAGTTGGCGCAGGAATTCCGGCGGCACCACGCGCACACCGCCCTCGCCCTGGATCGGCTCGATCAGGATCGCGGCGGTGGTGTCGGAGATCGCCTTCTTCGTCGCTTCGAGATCGGCGAACGGCACCTGGATGAAGCCGCCGGCCACAGGGCCGAAGCCTTCGAGATATTTCGGCTGCCCGCCGGCAGCGAGCGTCGCCAGCGTGCGGCCGTGGAAGGCGCCTTCATAGGTAATGATGTCGACGCGCTCGGGATGACCGGAGACGGCGTGATATTTGCGCGCGGTCTTGATCGCACATTCCATCGCCTCGGCGCCGGAATTGCAGAAGAAGACGAGGTCCGCGAAGCTTGCGGCGCACAGCCGCTGTGCCAGGCGCTCCGCTTCCGGAATCCGGAACAGGTTGGAGACGTGCCAGACTTTCTGCGCCTGGTCGGTCAGCGCCTCGACCAGCACCGGATGCGCGTGACCCAGCACGTTGACCGCAACGCCCGATCCGAAGTCGAGATAGCGCTCGCCATTGGTCGCGGTCAGCCAGGCGCCCTCGCCCCGCTCGAAGGCAAGGTCGGCGCGGTTATAAGTCGGCAGAAGATTGGAGACCACGGCAGAACATCCGGCAGAAACTGGACCGGCAATGTCAGAGCATCAGCAGACAATGCCGGAGCCTAAACGAAATGTGCCGCCCCCGCGGGCGGCACTGCAACCGGCATTCTAGGGGCGGGCCGTAGGCTGTCAACCGAACCGCCCGGCCACGCGATGCCGCAGCGCTTCGAATAAGGCGGGGAAAACCTTGCGCTCTCCACAGCGACGATGGGTGCGCAGGGGGGGCGGACTCTTGCGGGCGAGTCCAGCGATTGTGTAGTGTCGCCCCTGTCAGATACGACATCTCGTGCGGCGGACAGGCAAGTAAGTACATCTGCGTGTGTGGCGTCCCGCTGGCAGCCTCAGGCTGTCCGGCGACGGGAAAGGATTCTGCGGACGGTATTCCCCTCCGCGGGGCAACAAGGAGAAACCCATGACGTGGACCGACGAACGGGTCGAGCAGCTCAAGAAGCTCTGGTCCGACGGCCTCTCGGCCTCCCAGATCGCGGCCGAACTGGGCGGGATCACCCGCAACGCGGTCATCGGCAAGGTGCATCGTCTGGGGCTCTCCGGCCGCACCAAGGCGCCGTCGTCCAGCGCGCCGCGGCAGCGAAAGCCGAGGGCGACCCATATGTTACGGGTGTCTCGTCCCGCCGTTCGCGGCAATACCGCGCTGGCCCAGGCCTTCGCCTATGACTACGAGATGGACGTCGAACCGGCCCAGGTCGAGAATGTCGTGCCGATCGGACAGCGCCGCACGCTTCTGGAACTGAACGAGCAGACCTGCAAATGGCCGATCGGCGACCCGGCGACGTCGGAATTCTATTTCTGCGGCGGTCCGTCCGTTAATGGTCTGCCCTATTGCGCCTACCACTCGCGTATCGCTTATCAGCCGCCGGCGGCGCGGCGGGACAAGCGCTCGGCAGGCGGGCGCTGACGCGCTCGCGCAGGGCGCCGCGGCGACCGGATCGACCAGACCAAGTCGGACAAGGTCAGATCAGGTGAGGTCCGCGCGCCCGAAGCGATCGTCGATCGCATAACCGGAGCCGCGCACGGTGCGGATCGGATCCCCGTCGCGGCCACGGTTGAGAGCCTTGCGCAGCCGCCCGACATGCACATCGACGGTACGCTCGTCGATATAGACCTCACTGCCCCACACGCCATCGAGCAATTGTTCCCGGGTAAACACGCGGCCGGGGCGCTCCATCAGAAATTCCAGAAGCCGGAACTCGGTCGGCCCGAGCTCTACGTCGCGGCCGGCGCGGGAGACCCGCTTCTTGACGCGATCGAGTTCGATTTCGCCCAGCGTCAACACGTCGGCCAGCCGCTCCGGCCGGGATCGCCGCAGCAGCGCCCGGATCCGTGCCACCAGTTCCGGGACCGAGAACGGCTTGACGATATAATCGTCGGCGCCGGTCGAAAGCCCGCGCACGCGCTCGCTCTCCTCGCCGCGCGCGGTCAGCATGATGATCGGCAGCGACTTGGTCTCGGGCCGCGCCCGCAGCCGCCGGCAGAGTTCGATGCCGGACAGTCCGGGCAACATCCAGTCGAGCACGACGAGATCGGGCGTGCTCTCGCGCAGCCTGGTATCGGCATCGTCACCGCGCGCGACGGTCTCGACGTCGTATCCTTCGGTCTCGAGGTTGTATCGCAGCAGCAGCGACAACGGCTCCTCGTCCTCAACGATCAGGATGCGCGCGGTCTGAGCGTTCATGTCGCTGCTTCCGTTCATCCCTGCGCCGCCTGCGCCGCCAATGGCGCAAAGCTGGTGGTATCGGCCTTCGGGCGTTCGGAAGTGATCGGCTCGCCCTTGATCATGTAATAGACGGTCTCGGCGATGTTGGTGGCATGGTCGCCCATCCGCTCGATATTTTTTGCCGAGAACAGGAGATGGATACAGAACGTGATGTTGCGCGGGTCTTCCATCATGTAGGTGAGCAATTCGCGGAACAGCGAGACGCACATGGCGTCGATTTCCTCGTCACGCTTCCACACATCCATGGCCTCGTCGACGTCGCGGGCGGCATAGGCGTCCAGCACGCGTTTGAGCTGGGTCAACACCAGAGACCCCATATGGTCGACGCCGCGGATGAGCTTCAGCGACGGATATTCACCCTCGAGGTCGAGTGCGCGCTTGCCGATATTCTTGGCGAGATCGCCGATGCGTTCGATTTCGTTGGCGACCCGCAAGGCGCTCACCACTTCACGAAGGTCGATGGCCATCGGCTGGCGGCGCGCAATCGTCAGGATCGCGCGCTCCTCGATCTCCCGCTGCAGCGCGTCGATCTGGGCATCGGCTGCGATCAGCTTGTTTGCGAGATCGATGTCGCGGCGGGTCAGCGCCTGCACTGCGTCCGCGATCTCCTTCTCGGCAAGGCCGCCCATTTCCGCAACCATGCGGTTGAGCTCCTGCAGATCGACGTCGAACGCCTTGGCGATGTGGTCAGCCATTGTCTTGGTCCTTGTCTGCAGCCGGTCAGCCGAAGCGGCCGGTGATGTAATCCTGGGTGCGGCGATCGCCCGGCGTCGTGAAGACGGTCTCGGTCGGGCCCTCCTCGACAAGAATGCCGAGATGGAAAAACGCGGTCCGCTGCGACACGCGGGCTGCCTGCTGCATCGAGTGCGTCACGATGATGATGGTGAAATTCCGCCGCAACTCATCGATCAGTTCCTCGATGCGAGCGGTCGCGATCGGATCGAGCGCGGAGCATGGTTCGTCCATCAGAATCACTTCAGGACCGACCGCAATCGCCCGCGCGATGCACAGCCGCTGCTGCTGGCCGCCTGACAGGCTGGTACCGGAATCGTCCAGACGATCCTTGACCTCTTCCCATAGCCCGGCGCGCTTCAGGCTGGATGTCACGATCTCGTCGAGTTCGGATTTCGAACGAGCGATCCCGTGGATGCGCGGACCATAGGCGACGTTTTCGTAGATCGATTTCGGGAATGGATTGGGCTTTTGGAACACCATGCCGACACGCGCGCGCAGTTGTACGACGTCCAGCGACTTGTCGTAAATATCGAGGTCGTCGATATCGATCTTGCCGGTCACCCGCGCAACCGGGATGGTGTCGTTCATCCGGTTGATGCAGCGAAGGAAGGTCGACTTGCCGCAGCCGGACGGGCCGATGAAAGCCATCACCGACCGCGCCGGGATATCCACGTTGACGTCTTTCAGGGCGTGCTTGTCGCCGTAATAGACGTTGACGTTCCGCGCCGTGACCTTGGGCTTGGCCTGCGTACCGGCGATATCGATCGCAGCGGCCGAGGCGGCGGGTTGAACCATTGCGTCCATAGCCAGCATCTCCTAACTCCCAATGACTTACCAGCGCCGCTCGAAGCGTTTGCGCAAGAGAATTGCGGTCCCGTTCATAAGGAACAAGAACGCCAGCAGCACCATGATCGCGGCTGCCGTTCGCGCCTGGAAACCGACTTCCGGCAGATCCGACCAGAGATAGATCTGGACCGGCAACACAGTCGCGGCGTCGACAATGCTCGTTGCAGGCTCGACGATGAAGGCGACCATGCCGATCATCAAGAGCGGCGCCGTCTCGCCGAGCGCGTGCGCCATGCCGATGATCGTGCCGGTCATTATTCCGGGCATCGCCAGTGGCAGGATGTGGTGGAAGATCGCCTGCTGTTGCGAGGCGCCGACACCCAGCGCCGCCTCCTTGATCGAGGGCGGAACCGCCTTGAGCGCGGCACGCGAGGCGATGATGATAGTCGGCAATACGAGCAGTGCCAGCACCAGTCCACCGACGAGCGGCGCCGATCGCGGGAGTCCGAAGAAATTCAGGAACATCGCCAAGCCCAGCAGACCGAACACGATCGACGGAACCGCCGCGAGGTTATTGATGTTGACCTCGATGACTTCAGTGATCCGGTTCTTGGGGGCAAATTCTTCGAGATAGATGGCGCCAGCGACACCGATTGGGAGACACAGCACGAGGGTTACAGCGAGCGTGAGCAGGGAGCCCACCAGCGCACCGCGAATACCAGCCAGTTCCGGCTCGCGGCTGTCGCCCGCAGTAAAGAAGCGCCAGTTGAAGCGGCTCTCGATAACGCCTTTCGCCTTCAGGCTCTCGAGCCAAGTGACGACGCGATCGTTAACCCGGCGGCTCGCCTCGGGCGTCTCATAAATCACGACCTGCCAGCTTTTCGGAGTCGCCGGGTTGGCGGACGTCAGCGGAATGACAGCCTCGCCCTTGATGGATCCCGAACTGACCTCCGCGACTTTCACGACGCCGCCATTGATGGCGACCAAAAGGCTCGGAAGACGCTCGTTTAGCGTTTCCGGTGCGGATGCGTTCGAATAGCGGGCGCGCATCTCTGCAACACTATCGAGCAATTCCTTGGCGCGGCTTCCGAGAGACGTCGCCTCGTCGGCCGCTGCGGCGATCTGTCCCTCAAGCGTTCCGATGCGACCGGCGTCGTTCGATGCCCTCGCGGCTGCAAGCGTGGTTTCCAGTTCCGCCTTGCGCGCGACGGCGCGGTTCGACAAACCCTGCAGCCGCTCCGCCTCCGACTGCTCGGCGCGGGCACGGGTGGTCAGACCTTGCTTCACCAGCGCAAGCGTGTTGGCGAAGTCGCTGGACGTGGAAGTGATTTCGATCTCGCCGTTTGTAGCGCTGGGTGTGGCCGTCCCGACCCCGGGCGTCCTGGCAATCCGGGTCCCGATTCCCTTGAAGTAAAGGTCAGCGTCCGATGACATCAGCACCGGAACGGTGATCGTTTGACCGATCAACGCGGGATCCGCAACAACGCGTTCCCTCAGATAATCGGCGGCGCCAGATGACAGGAGACCATCCAGCTGGCGGCGCTGGATTCGATCCTTTGCATCGGGAAACTCGGCACGCAATGCGTTGCGCACCAGTGCCTGAAAGTCGCCCGCCCTGATATCGGCCGGATTGCGCGAGCCCTTGGGGTCGATCTCCGCCGCATCGACGGTGATCTTCATCATCATCACATTCTGCGTGAATGCCGGGTAGCCTTTGATCACGATGTCGGTCAGCACCACGACCAGAAAGAGAGCCGTTATGCCGATCGCGGCGAGACCATAGAACCGGAAGCGGCTCTCGGCGCGATAGCGGGCCTTGATGCGCGCGCGAGCAGCGTCGGTTCCAAGGTCGATCGAGCGGACGCCCGGAAGGCTGGTGTCAGTCATATTGTTCCCGATACCGTTTTACGATCTGCATCGCGATGACGTTGAGCGTCAGCGTGAAGAAGAACAGGACGAAACCGAGCGCGAAGGCGGCAAGCGTCTTTGCACTTTCAAATTCCTGGTCGCCCACCAGAATGGTCTTGATCTGCACCGTGAAGGTGGTGACCGCCTCCAGCGGGTTGAACGTAAGATTGGCGGCGAGCCCGGCAGCCATCACCACGATCATGGTTTCGCCGACCGCGCGGCTGATTGCCAGCATGAATGCCGAGACGATACCGGGCAGCGCCGCCGGCAGCACGACCTTCTTGATGGTTTCGGAGTGGGTTGCGCCCATCCCATAGGAGCCGTCGCGGAGCGATTGCGGCACCGCGTTGATGACGTCATCCGACAGCGACGACACGAACGGGATGATCATCATGCCCATCACGATGCCCGCGGCGAGCGCGCTTTCGGAGGCGACATTGAGGCCGAGCGCTTCGCCCGCGGTGCGCACCCAGGGCGCCAGGCTGAGCGCGGCAAAGAAACCGAGCACCACGGTCGGGATGCCGGCCAGGATTTCGAGGAGCGGCTTCGCCCAGGCCCGGAACCGCGGCGTGGCGTATTCCGCCATGTAGATCGCGGCAAACAAGCCGATCGGCCCGGCGATCAGCATCGCGATGAACGTAATCAGAAGCGTGCCGGTGACCAGCGGAATAATGCCGAAGGCGCCGGACGAGCCGGCCTGGTCGGCCCGGATCGCGGTCTGCGGAGACCATTGCGTCCCGAATATGAAATCGAGCGGCGAAACCTTCTGGAAGAAGCGCACGGTCTCGAACAGCACCGAGAACACGATGCCGATGGTGGTCAGCACCGCGACGCAGGCGGCGGCCAGCAGCACATATTTGACGATGGTCTCGACATGGTTGCGGGCGCGGAACTGAACCGACAGCATACGCAGGCCATAGGCAAGACCCAGCAAACCAAAAATCCAGCCGCCGCCGACGATGATGGTATTGGTCCATGAACGAAGCGACGCATAAACGTCTGCTGCGTTCTTCAGCGCCACGCTCGGCTGGCCGGAATAGCGGCCGGATGCCACCGCGATGATGTCGCGCAAAGCGGCGCCGCGCTTCAGATCGTCGTCGAGCAATGCCGGATCGAGCGCGCTGATCGCCTGCGTGTTCACAATGCGGTCGGCGATCGGCACTGCGACCACCAGGATCAGCAACATCGGGATCAGAATGCTGATGACGACAAACGAGCCGTGATAAGAGGGGCGCGAATGCAGCGAGGCTGATCGTTCGGCAGTCGCGGCGCGCGACCGGCCGAACAGATATCCGACGACGACCAGTACGGCCAAGCCCAGGAAATACAGCGACGTCATCGCCTCAACCCTTCAACAGACAAAACAGATGGTATCGGCGGACTTCTTTCGGCCGCCTGAAGAGAGAGGGCGGTCGCGCATGGCGACCGCCCCTGTCACGTTTTGTCAGGAACCGAGCGCATCGAGAGAGACGGGTTTCATCTCTATGATGGCCTTGCGTACCGCATCGGCTTCCGCCTTTGGCAGCGTGACGAGGCCCTTCTTGGCCAGATAGCCATCTTCACCCAGAGCCTTGGGCGAAACGTACTCGGCCGCAAACTTATCGATACCAGGCACGACGCCAACGTGCGCCTTTTTGAGGTAGACGAACATGCGGCGCGAACCCGGATACTTGTCGGCGGTGATGGTGTCGAATTCCGGAACGACGCCATTCAGCGGCACGCCGCGCAGCTTGGCCGAGTTCTCTTCAAGGAACGAGAAGCCGAACACGCCGAATGCGTTCTTGTTCTGATCGAGCTTGGCAACGATCAGGTTGTCGTTTTCGCCGGCTTCCACATAGGCCCCGTCCTCACGCAGGGTTTTCCACACGCGGTCGAAAGCCTTCGGGTCAGACTTCTTCATCGCAGCCAGCGCCGGAATCTGCTCAGCGCCCTTTTCCAGCAGCAACTCGTGGAAAGAATCGCGGGTGCCGGAGGTCGGCGGCGGGCCAAGCACTTCGATCTTGGTGTTCGGCAGCGACTTGTCGATGTCCGACCACATCTTGTTCGGGTTCGGGATCAGCTTGCCGTCGGGACCGGGCACTTCCTTGGCAACTGCCAAAAGCAACTGCGGCAGGGTCAACTTGACCGGGGTGCCCTGCTTCGACTGAGCGACGGTGAGCCCGTCAAACCCGATGTTGATCTCGACGACGTCCTTGACGCCGTTCTTCTGGCACATTTCCAGTTCGCTCTTCTTCATGCGGCGCGAGGCATTGGTCGCGTCCGGGTGCTCGACGCCGACACCGGCGCAGAACAGCTTCATGCCACCGCCGGTGCCGGTGGATTCCACGACCGGGGTCTTGACGCCACCGGTCTTGCCGAGTTGCTCGGCAACGGCGGTGGTGAACGGGTAAACGGTAGACGAACCGACGATACGAATCTGGTCGCGGGCCTCGGCGGCACCGGCGAACATCGCACCGGCCGCCACGAGCGCAAACGCGCCGGCGAAGGTCGTATGTTTCAAGGTCTCTCTCCTTCGTTATGTGCCGGGCGGGAGCGGGTGTCGCTGAAGGCTGGGGGAAGCCCGTCCGGTCGCCCCGGTCACTAGGGGTGACATGCCGAAGCTTCTATGACGCCTGGATGACAGCTGGATGACAGCGCAACCGACTGATATTTCATCCGATTTTTCGCTGAACCGGGCTGACGCCTGTGGACATCGGCATCCGGACGGTAAAAGTCGCGCCTTCCCCAGACCGGCTTTCGATGGTCAGCCGGCCGCGATGCCGGTTCATGATGTGCTTGACCAGGGCCAGCCCGAGGCCGGTGCCGCCCTGCTCGCGGCTTTCGGCAACGTCGACCCGATAAAACCGCTCGGTGAGCCTGGGCAGATGCTCCGCCGCAATGCCCGGCCCGTAATCGCGTACCGACGCCACCGCTTCCTCGCCGCCGCTGACCGCGAAGGCACGCGACAGCGTGATCTCAACGCGCTTGCCCGAGGCGCCGTATTTCAGCGCGTTTTCGACCAGATTTTCGAATACGCGAGTGAGTTCGTCGCGGCTGCCGGACACGATCAGCGGCTCCTTCGGCGCGTCGATGGTGATGGCGACGTCGCGATCGCGGGCGAGCATCTGCAGCGAATCGACCACCTGACGCACGATCGGCAGCAATTCGACCGGCGTTTCCGGGCGCACATGGGCGGAAAGTTCGATCCGCGACAGCGACAGCAGGTCGTCGATCAACCGGGCCATGCGCTTGGCCTGCGCCTCCATGATGTCGAGGAACCGCTCGCGCGCCGCGGTGTCGTTACGGGCCGCGCCCTTCAGCGTCTCGATAAAGCCCGACAATGACGCGAGCGGCGTGCGTAATTCGTGGCTGGCATTGGCCACGAAATCGACCCGCATTTCCTCCACCCGGCGTATCGCCGTCAGGTCGCGGAAGGTCAGCAGCAGCCGGGTTGTCGTGTCCGACACCCTGTCGGAGCGGAGCGGCGTGACGAAGACCTCGAACCATCGCTCGGATGGCACCCGTTCGGAGAATTCGGCGCGCTCGGGTTTACGCCCGAGCGCAGCGCGCCGGATCGCGTCGATGACGTCCGGAATGCGAAGCGCGAGCGACACGGGCTCACCCCGGCGCAAGGCCGGAGCGATCGCACTCGCCGACGCGTTCATGGTCACGACCCGCCCGTCGGCTTCCATCAGCACGGTGGGGTCCGGCAAGGCCGCGATCACGTCGGTAATGAGGTGGTCGCCCGGTTGCGCGGGCGCTGCCGCGGGCTGGACCGGCGCCAGACGCCGCCGGCTGCGACGGCTGAAATACCAGGCGGCGGCCAGCACCACCGCGATGGCCGGAATGCCGATCGCGGCGCTCAGATCACCGCGTGAAAGCGGAATGACAATCGCCACGACCGCAACCGCGGCCATCAGCCATGAATCATAACGACCGGCGCGAGATTCCGGCTCCTCGGCAACACGCCCCTGCTCACCGTTTCGTTCCATCGTCATTGGACGGCTTCCGGACGTGAGACTTTCCATCCGCCGCGTTTGCGTCGCTCGCGGGCGGCGACGCCAGCACGTCGACGGCAATGTCGCCGAGCGGCGGGACGCGGTTCGACATCATCCCCTTGATGATCTCGCGCGCGCCCAGGATCGCAAGCGCAAGCGCGAAGGGAATGATGTAATACAACAACCTGAACAGCAGCAAACTGGCGAGCAATTCTTCCCTCTCGAACTGCCAGAGCGCCAGCAGCATGGCGGCGTCGAACACGCCGAGCCCGCCGGGTGAATGGCTGGCAAAGCCGAGCAGTGTCGCGGATACGAAAATCACCGCCAGCATGATGAAATTGATGTGCGGCTGGTCCGGCAACAAGAGATACATGGCAGCGGCGCAGCAACCCAGATCGACGATGCCGATGACGATCTGAAGGAAGGTGAGCGGCCCGCCCGGCAGCGTCACCTGCCAGCCGTCGCGGCCGATCGTGCGTGGCCGAACCCAGACCCAGATCACATAGGCGGTAAGCACCACGATGGTGATTCCCGCCAGCGTCCGGTTAAACCATTCCGGCAGGTGGTTGATGGCGCTCGCCGCCTCCGGCGCATAGAAGATGCCGAGACCGAGCACCGTCGCATTGCCGAGCCAGAATGTCAGGCCGGCCACGAAGCAGATTTTGGCCACTTCCACGGCGCTGACGCCGTGTGCCGAATAGACCCGGTAGCGGACCGCCCCTCCGGTAAAGGCGCTGGCGCCGACATTGTGACCGACCGAATAGCTGGTGAAGCCCGCGAGCGCCGCCGTCGAGTATGGCACGTCGCTGCGGCCGATCGTGCGGACCGCAAACAGGTCGTAGAAGGTCAGCGTGAAATAGCCGAAGCCGACGAACAGCGCCGCCAGCCAGAAGTCCTTGGGGTCGGTCGCCCGGATCGCCTTGAAGACCTCAGCGATATCGATGCCGCGCAACATGCGGTAGAGAACGACAGCGGCAACCGCAATGATGAGGACGCTGAGCGCAAACCCTATCCGGTGCCAGCCGATCTTATCGCTGATAAAGCGCGCCATCGCGCGCAGCATTTCAAGCATACAGAACCCCGCAGGCCCCCGGTCGTTCTGATTTTTACCGGGCCGCGGCGAGGGTACTAGCAGAAGTCCGGGGATGCAGGCAAAGGCGGCAAGAAACCGCACGATTGCGGGCCTTGACGGCCCGCAATCGGACGTGACGCAATCCGCTCCACTAGCGCGGCGGAATCTGGATCAGCTCGGCCAGCTGCTCCTTGGTCAGTTCATTGGCGGTGAACTTGAGCGCGACCGCATCCTTCACAATGGTGTCGAGACCCGTAATCTGGTCTGGATCGACGGACGATTTCGGAAAGAAGTCGTCGCGGGTGCGGCGGGCCTTGGCCTCCGGGATCTTCAGCCAGTCGGCATAAACCTTCAGCCCGGCATCCGTGTACATGAAGTCGATGGTCTCACGATAAGCCTTCATGTAACGGTCGATCGCGCTCTTTTTCGCCTGCAGCACGGGAGCCGTGGTCGCCAGGAGGCGCACGGTTTGGCCCTTGAACGCGTCGGCATCATTGCCGGAGGCGAGAATACGAATTTGCTTCTGGTCGAGTTGATCGAGCCCGAAGGGCGGGGCCGCCCAACCGACATCGATCTGGCCGGACATCACCTGGGTCAGTGTGCCGGGAGGGCCACCGGTCGCCGTCGGCTTCGCCGACAGACCGTATTGCTTCATGAAGGCGGTAACGATGCCGTGGGTCGAAGAGCCATTGGTGGAATAGGCCAATGTCTTGCCGGACGTGTCCTTCAGCGACTTGATGGGCGAATCCGACTTCACATACCAGTAGAGATCGGAGGCTCCCGTCGTCTCGGCACCGATGATCCGCACCGGCGCGCCTTTCGAATAGGCGCTCAGCACGCCCATGATGCCGGCCGCAACGCCGATATCGACGCTGCCGGAAATCGTGGCCTGCAGCGTTTCGCCGGCCCCCTGGGTATAGACGATTTCGAGTTCGAGGCCGTGCTTCTTGAAGATGCCAGCAAGCTGGCCGACCTCCGAGATCGACGTGTCCCAGTTGCCGCGCTGACCGACCGCCAGCTTCAGCTTGTCCTGCGCGACTGATGGCTGCGCCCCAAACAGAAGGCCGGCAGCAACAAGTCCGAGCAGCGGACCGAACGTCCGTTTCTTCATTCATTCCTCCCAGTGCGATTTCGCCTTCTTGTCGAGACGTCGTGTATGGTCATTGAAGCCGCTGTTGCGGCGTTACGCAACCTTCTCCCGATCCTGATCGGACGGGACCGTAAAGCTTCGCCAGTTGGTCGATTTCGGCACGATGCCTTCGAATGAGCGGATCTTGCTCTGCGGCACGTGGGGTGTGGTGCGTCCGATCGCGACTCCGGTATCCTGCATCTGACGTGCCGCGTCGACCATCAGCTTGCGGAATTCCACCACCGCGAGATCGCTGGCGCCAAGCCGCTCCTTGGTGCGGTCGGCAATCGGACCCATGGTTTCCCACATCGCGATGTCCTGATTGGGAATGCCCTTGATGCCGGTGAAATCGCCGAGCCGCATGGCATTGCGGTCCTGCCGGTAGTTGTTGGCGCGCGTCCGCAGATTGTTGAAGCCGCGATCGAGATCGATGCCGGGCTGCGCAACATTGAATTTGCGCCAGACTTCCTGGTCGATCCCGGCCTTGTTCGCCCAGTCGGCGTCCTTGTCGCTCCAGGCGATGAAATGGAACACGGTGTTCTCGTCATCCGCCGGGACCAGCACGGTCGCAACATTGTATTCGTTGTTCGGCGGAATCAGCGCGGTGAACGGCGCGACATAGACCGTCACCCGCACGTAATCGTTCACATTGGCATTGGCGATCGGGCGGCGGATCGCCGCATAGTGAAAGCCGAAGCTGGTGCGCTCGACCTGCAGGCGTGGCGCCTTGTCGGTCGAGGGCCGCAGCCAATGCGTATCGACGGCCTTCGCCGCATCAACCTTGGCGGGCTTCATGTCGGAGGAATGCAGGCTCGACGAATGCGCCGAATCGATCTGCCCCTCCAGGATTTGCGCCCAGTTACAGCCGACATGGATCTTCACGATCGAAACCTGGGCATTCTGCGTCGGCGCGAAGGCCGGCGGCTCGAACTCCGGCATCGTCTCGGCGGGACCCATATAGGTCCAGACGAAGCCGCCCCATTCGCGCGCGGGATAGGCCTTGACCTTCACCTTCTCGGCGAAGCCGCTCTCCGGCGGCTCGGACGCCATCTCAACCACGTTGCCGTCCACGTCCATCTTCCAGCCGTGATAAAGGCAGCGCAGGCCGCATTCCTCATTGCGGCCGAAAGCAAGCGACACCCGGCGATGCGGGCAATACTCATCGATGATCCCGAGCTTTCCGTCGCTGTCGCGGAACACCACGAGGTCCTCGCCAATCAACCTGACCTTCAGCGGCGCGCCGTCGGGCTCCGCCACTTCTTCAATCAGGCAGGCCGGCATCCAGTGGCGGCGCATGATCTGACCCATCGGCGCGTCGCCCTCGACGCGGCACAGCAGGTCGTTTTCCTCTGCGGTCATCATCGGCTTGCCTCCCAAGCGTAGCTTCAAAGGGCCACCGACCGGGTTGGCCCCGGGAGAAAATATTAGCCCTCTAAGTTTTTATCCTATAGTCATTCCAGCCTGCTTGTCGAGTGGAGCGGATTTGACATTCGCCATCCGCGCGACCCAGGCTCAACAGGCGAATGTCAAATCCAAAGCTCCACTCGAATCCAATACTTGCTAGTGGTCCTTGATTCTAACATTCGCAAGAGAGCCTGCCGAGAAGGGATGCGAATGTTAGAATCGGACCACTAGACGGAGTGATGCGGCGATTGTGCATCGCACCAGAATTTGCGACCAGAAAGCTCCAGCGACCAGAAACCAGTTACTTGCAACAAGTCATCCCGCCATGAGTTCGATCCCGACAGCCGATATCCCCGTTCGCGTCACCCGCGCCGAAAAAATCGCCGACGGCATCCATCTTTACGAGATGCGCCGCAAGGACGGCGGTGAACTGCCGGCCTTTACCGCCGGCTCCCACATCAATCTTCACGTTCCGAACGGCTTGATGCGGAAATACTCGCTGTGCAGCGACCCGGCTGCGCGCGATCACTACTGCATCGCCGTCAAGCGGGAGGACAATGGCCGCGGCGGCTCGATCTATCTCATCGACCATACGAAGGAAGGCGACGAGTGGTTCATCTCGGCACCGGACAACGCCTTCGCCTTGCCGCAGCGCGGCGATCACTTCATCTTCATCGCCGGCGGCATCGGCATCACGCCGTTTATCGCGATGATTCATGCGTTGAAGAACGATCCGTCGAAGAAATTCAGGCTCTATTATTGTTCGCGGACACCGGACATGACCGCGTTCCGGGAGGAACTGAGCGCTCCCGAATTCAAGGGCAAGGTTTTCATCCATTACGATGGCGGCGACCCGGCCAAGGCCCTCGATCTCTGGCCAATCGTGGAGGAACGCAAAAACCGCGAGCATCTTTATTGCTGCGGCCCGCGCGGGCTGATGGAGGCCGTGCGCGACGCCACCGGCCATTGGTCGTCCACGGCGATCCATTTCGAAGCCTTCAGCGAAGCGGATGCGCGGCGGCCGGACGACACGGCTTTCAAGGTCAAGCTTGCGGCAAGCGGCGCAACCATCGACGTCCCCGCCGGGACGACGATCCTCGAGGCCATGCGGGCGGCCGGATACGACGTGCCGAGTTCCTGCGAAAGCGGCACCTGCGGCACCTGCCGCACCAAGCTGATCGCGGGTGAAGCCGATCACCGCGACCTTGTGCTGACGGACGCGGAACGGGACAGCCAGATCATGATCTGCGTGTCGCGGGCGAAGACGCCGGAACTCGTGATCGACCGGTAGCCCATCATGGCCGTGCGCCCCATCCGTCTCGGTATTGCAGGGCTCGGCCGCGCTTTCACGCTGATGCTGCCGACATTCGCGGCGGATCCGCGCATTACCCTCGCGGCTGCGAGCGATCTGAGACTGGAAGCCCGCCAGCGGTTCGAGGCTGATTTCGGCGCTCCGACCTACGACACGATCGAAGCCCTGTGCGACGATCCATCCATCGACGCGGTCTATGTCGCGACCCCGCATCAGATGCATGCCGCTCACGTTGCCATCGCCGCCACGCGCGGCAAGCACGTGCTGGTCGAAAAGCCGATCGCGGTCCGGCTCGATGAGTGCCGCACCATCATCGACGCCGTGCAGAATGCGGGTGTGCAACTCGTGGTCGGGCACAGCCACAGCTTCAATGCGCCGATCCTGCATGCGCGCAGGCTGATCGACAGCGGCGCCTATGGCGCGGTGCGCATGATCCACGCCTTCAATTACACCGACTACATGGTGCGGCCGCGCCGGCCCGAGGAACTCGACACCGCTCAAGGCGGCGGCGTGATCTTCAGCCAGGGTGCGCATCAGATCGACATCGTCCGATTGCTGGGCGGCGGCCGCGTGCGCAGCGTGCGGGCGATGACCGGGAACTGGGACGCCGCGCGACCGACCGAGGGCGCCTATTCGGCGCTACTCGGCTTCGAGGACGGCGCGTTCGCCTCCTGCACCTATAGCGGCTACGCGCATTTCGATTCCGACGAGTTCATGGGCTTTATCGGCGAGATGGGACTGCCGAAAGACCCTTCGCGCTACGGGGCGATGCGCAAGGCGTTGCGTGCGGCGTCGAATGCCGACGAGGAAGCCGCACTGAAGGCGGCCCGCAATTACGGCGGCGCCAGCTATGTGCCGGCGGGCGCCCCGCCGCCGGATCGCAGCCATCAGCATTTCGGGGTGTTCGTCGTGTCGTGCGAGTTTGGCGATCTGCGGCCGACGCCGGACGGAGTCATGATCTACGGCGACGACGCGGTCGGGTTTGATCCGGTGCCGGTTCGCGACATTGTTCGCGCCGAAGTCATCGACGAATTCTACAGCGCGGTGGTTGAAGGCAAGCCGCCGCTGCATGACGGCGAATGGTCGCGCGCGACGCTGGAGGTCTGCCTGGCGATCCTGGAGTCGGCGGAGGCCCAGACCGAGATCATGCTGCGTCATCAGGTCGGGTTGCGCGGAGCGGTCCGATGAGCGAGCGCAAACGCGGCGGTACCGAGAACATCCTGAAACATTGGCGCGAGGCTGTGCCCGACGATCGCCTCGCGCACCTCGTCAAGGACGCTACAAGGGCACTTCTACGAGCATTACAGATGCGCCTGACCGCGCATGACGTGTCGCTCGGGCATTGGACCTTTCTGCGAATTCTGTGGGAAAAAGAAGGACTTACCCAACGTGAGCTGAGCGATGAGGCCGGCGTCATGGAGCCAACCACCTTCTCGGCGCTCAACGCGATGGAGAAACTCGGCTACATCTCCCGCCGCCAACTGCCCGACAATCGCAAGAACGTTTATGTGTTTCTGACGCCGAAAGGCCGTCAACTGAAGGATAAGCTGGTGCCCTTGGCGGAAGACGTGAACCGGATCGCGGTCGCAGGCGTTCAGCCCGAGCATATCGCGGCCACGCGGCGGACTCTGCTCGCCATCATCGAAAATCTCGCCCGCGATGATGCGGCCTCCGGCGACCCGGAGCGCCGTATCCCTTCGACGCGAGAACTCGCCTCCCGCGTCGCGGCCGGCGGCAAGCGCAAAGCCTAGCCCCGCGGCAGCAGCACCTCGACACCGAATTCCTGCGCGGACGGCAGCAGCCAGGACCAGAAGCTGCCCGCCATGCTGCGCGGTACCGCAAGATGCACAGCGTCGTCGACATCGGCCCACCAGATTTGGACGCCGATCCCGCCTATCGCGGTGACGATCGTGTCACCCCGGCGAAATGCTCTGTCATGCAAGTCGACCGGGCATCCCTTCCCAAGCACGTCGCGCACATGCGGCCCGTTTAGGCGCAGGACCGCACGGGCGTCGGTTTGGTCGGTGACGGCGGCAATGCCGGCAAGCTCCAATGAAAGTTCGGCCGGCATCTGCGGGCGCACCGACACCGCGAGCCATTGCGACGGCCCCGACCAGAGGAGGTCGAGCGACACACCGCACACGGCGTGCGGCGTATGCGGCGGCCGGAGCGCGTAGCGCTCACCCAACACGCGTTTAAGGTCTGCGTCACCCTCATGCGATCCGATCACGAAGGCCCAAGAAAAATCGTGCCGTGGCGTGATGATGACGCCGGTCTCGGCGCGGTCGGCGCCCGACCGACCCGGGCGGACAATGGCGTCCCAGACGCCGATCCGTTGCCACGATGTTGCCCGCTCAGACACGCAGCCGCTCCTCTTCGGGATCGACGAAGACCGGCGAACACACCTCGACATCGAAGGCGGCGTCGCGCAACGGATCGACGCAGCGAATGCGCTCGCCAAGCCGCTCCGGACCCCTGCTCAGAAAGCCAAGTCCGATCCAGTGTTTCAGCGTGGGCGAATAGGCAACCGAGCTCATGAAACCTTCGTCATTGGCGGCGGTCGCAGGCCTGCCGGATGCGACGAAATGCGCGCCGGCGCGCAGGCGGTCTGTGGGGTCGACGGGACGAAAGCCGACAAAGCGCGGCCGCCCTGGATCGAGCAATGCCGGCCGGGCGGCCATCACACGGCCGATATAATCCTTCTTTCGCGACATCATCTTGTCCAGACCGAGGTCGCGTGCGGTCGTCTGCCCGTTGAGTTCGTTGCCGGCGACATGCCCTTTCTCGATGCGCATCACACCAAGCGCTTCGGTACCGTAAGGATGGATGCCGTGAGGCTGGCCCGCATTCATGATCGCGTGGATCGCCGCGTCGCCGTAGGATGCCGGCACCGCAAGCTCATAGGCAAGTTCACCCGAGAACGAAATCCGGAACAGCCGCGCCGCGATGCCGCCGCCGACAGTCACCTGACCGGACGCCAGATAAGGAAAGGCGGCATTGGAGATATCATGCTGTGGATCAATCACGCCGCGCAGCACGTCGCGCGAACGCGGCCCCGCGATCGCATATTGCGCCCATTGTTCGGTGACTGAGACTATCCGGACATCGAGCGAGGGCCAAAGCGCCTGATGACAGAACTCAAGATGCTGCATCACCCGTGCGGCGTTCGCGGTTGTCGTCGTCATCACGAAATGAGTGTCGGCCAACCGCGCGGTGGTGCCGTCGTCCATGACGAAGCCGTCCTCGCGCAGCATCAGGCCATAGCGGGCCTTGCCGACCGCAAGACTGCTCCAGCCATTGATGTAGACGCGGTTCAGAAACTCTGCCGCGTCCGCGCCCTGGATATCGATCTTCCCCAGTGTCGACACATCGCAGACGCCAACGCCATTGCGCACCGCATCGACCTCGCGCACCACCGCGTCGAGCCAGTCTTTATCTCCGGCCTGCGGGAAATACTGCGCGCGCAGCCACAAGCCGGTCTCGACGAACACGGCACCCCGCTCGCGCGCCCAGTCATGCGAGGGAGTGAGGCGATACGGGCGGAAGTCCTTGCCGCGATGGTGTCCCGCCAGCGCGCCGATTGCGACCGGCGTGTAAGGCGGTCGAAACACCGTGGTGCCGGCGCGCGCGATGTCGACGCCGCAGAGCGCCGCCATCATCGCATGGCCCGCAAGGTTCGAGGTCTTGCCCTGGTCCGTCGCCATGCCAAGCGTCGTATAACGTTTCAGATGCTCAACCGCGCGGAAGCCTTCGCGATGTGCGAGTTGCACGTCGGAGGCGGTCACGTCGTTCTGAAAATCGACAAAGGCTTTCCCTTTGCCGGCCGGCGCTGTCCAAACCGGCGAACACGCATGCCGCTCCGGTTCTGTCGTCACCTGCGGCAACGGCTGCCCAGCGAAACCGCAATCGCCGGCGGCTGCCGCCCCCGCGGATCCGCCCTGCTCGATCGCTCGCGCCAAACCGAATTCGCCGTTTGCGGAGCCAGCAACCGACAGGCCGGGCGGCAATTGTTGTGACGGAAGAAACGCATTTCGCGTCTCGTCCCATACCGGCTTTCCGCCAAGATGCGTGGTCAGATGGATCGCTGGATTCCATCCGTTCGACATGGCGACCAGATCGCAACGCAGGCGCTCGACCTTGCCGGACTCATGCAGCACATCGAGACCCGTGACAACGGTGCGGCCATGCACCGACTGCGCTTGTGCGCCAAGAATGAAGCGGATTCCCGCCTTATCGGCCGCCTCGCGCAAGACCGGATTCACCTCACGGCGCGCATCCACGATCGCGACGATTTTGCCGCCGGCAGCGCTGAAATCATGCGCGGTGCGCCAGCCGTCGTCGCCAGTCGTAACGACAACGCAACGATGCCCGGGAAGCACGCCGAACCGATTGACGTAAGCACGAACAGCGCCCGCCAGCATGACGCCGGGGCGATCGTTGCCTCCGAAAACAATCGGCCGCTCAATCGCTCCAGATGCGAGAACGGCCCGCTTCGCGACAATCTGCCAATACCGCTGGCGCGGCTGGAACGGCGGGGGCGAAGCAAGATGGTCGGCGACGCGTTCGATCGCGCCGTAGGTGCCCCCATCATAGACGCCGAACACCGTGGTGCGCGGCATGATCCGCACTTCGGGCAACGACCTAAGTTCGGCGACGACCGAAGCTACCCATGCCTCAGCGGGAGCTCCATTGATGTGTTGGCGTTCGGACAGGAGGCTGCCGCAGAGTTCGAAGCCCTCGTCGCACAGCACGACGCGCGCACCGGAACGTCCGGCCGCGAGCGCAGCCGCCAGGCCCGACGGTCCTGCCCCAATCACCAGCACGTCGAAATGCAGGAAAGCCTTCTCGTAATGATCGGGATCCGCCTCGTCTGCGGCACGCCCAAGCCCCGCAGCGCGGCGAATCATTGGCTCGTAGAGCTTTTCCCAAAATCGCGCCGGCCACATGAAGGTCTTGTAGTAGAACCCTGCGCTCATGAATGGCGACAGCGGCGCCGTCATGGACAACAGATCGAAGCGCAGCGACGGCCAGCGGTTTTGTGAGGTGGCTTCGAGCCCTTCGTAAAGCTCTATCGTGGTCGCACGCGTATTCGGCTCGCGGCGGGCTCCGCTGCGCAGTTCGACGAGAGCGTTCGGCTCCTCGCTGCCCGCGGACAGAATGCCACGCGGCCGGTGATATTTGAACGAGCGCCCGACCAGCCGCACGCCGTTTGCGAGCAGCGCCGACGCCAGCGTATCGCCGTGAAAGCCCCCATAGCTTTTGCCATCGAAGGTGAAGCGCAGAGGCCGCGACCGGTCAATCCGTCCGCCGGAGGGGAGACGGTAAGCCATCAGGCCCCTCCCCGCTGCGGGGCCAGCGTCTCTTGGCGCGCGCTTGTCACGCTCTTGATCGCATGCGTGCGCGTATCGCGTTCCACCACCAGCCAGGCATGGCATCCGGCGCCGTGATACCAGTATTCGCGAAACAGGCCCGCCGGATTGTTGCGCTGATAGACATACGCGAACATGTGGTCGGCATCGGCGTCCATACCATCCGGCCGCACCGGATCGGCGTCACCAAGGATCGTGAATTCGCGCCGGTCGCGTTCGCCGCAATAAGGACAAGAGATTCTCATTGCGCGCCCTAATGCAGATTGGCCTGGGCGCCAACGCCCTTCTCGTCGATCACCGCGCCGGAGGCGAAGCGATCGAGGCGATAGGCACTCGCCACCGGATGCATCTCGTCGCGCGCAATCAGATGCGCGAAACAGAAGCCCGACGCTGGCGTCGCCTTGAAGCCGCCATAGCACCAGCCGCCATTGAGATAGAGACCATCCACGGGCATACGGTCGATGATCGGGCTGCCATCCATCGACATGTCCATGATGCCGCCCCAATGACGCAGCACGCGGATGCGTCCCAGCCCGGGCCATACCGCCATCGCGCCTTCCATCACATCCTCGATGACCGGCAGGTTTCCGCGCTGCGCGTATGAATTGTAGCCGTCGATATCGCCGCCGAACACAAGCCCGCCCTTGTCGGACTGGCTCACGTAAAAATGCCCTGCGCCGAATGTCATGACGGTATCGATCACAGGCTTCAGACCTTCCGAGACGAAAGCCTGCAGCACATGGCTGTCGATCGGCAGCCGGAAGCCCGCCATCGCGGCGAGCCGCGATGTGTTGCCGGCGACGGCCAATCCGACCTTGCGCGCGCCGATAAAGCCGCGCGTCGTGTCGACGCCGGTCACGCGGCCCGATTCGATGCGGATGCCGGTAACCTCGCAATTCTGGATGAGATCGACACCACGCTGGTCAGCGGCGCGGGCATAGCCCCATGCCACCGCGTCATGCCGCACCGTGCCGCCGCGGCGCTGCACAAGCCCACCCTGAATCGGGAAGCGTGCATTGTCGAAATCGAGAAACGGCACGAGCGCCTTGACGCCATCCCGGTCCAGCAATTCGGCGTCGACGCCATGCATCCGCATGGCATTGCCACGACGCGCATAACCGTCGCGCTGCGCGTCGGAGTGATAGAGGTTCAGGATGCCGCGCTGGCTCACCATCGCGTTGTAATTGAGGTCCTGCTCCAGCCCCTCCCAGAGCTTCATCGAGTGTTCGTAGAACGGGATGTTGCCCGGAAGCAGATAGTTCGAGCGGATAATGGTGGTGTTGCGCCCGACATTGCCGGAGCCGAGCCAGCCCTTCTCGACAACGGCGATATTGGTAAGGCCGTGCTCCTTGGCGAGGTAGTAAGCGGTCGCGAGCCCATGACCGCCGCCACCGACGATGATGACGTCATAGGAGGCTTTTGGCTCCGGCTCGCGCCAGACCGGCTGCCAGCCGCGATTGCCGCGGAGCGCCTGCGAAAAGATGCTGAAGGATGAATAGCGCAAGGAGGTTTGCCGCCGATGCGCGGCTTACGCCGCGTCCGCCATTGATCACTGATCGCCCGCGTGATTATTGTCCAGGCACGACGTTTTCTTGTCCAATAGCGCCACCCTCGCTGAATTCAAAACTAAATCCCGGTAGTCCATGCAGGCTCCTGCCCCCCACCGGATCGGTTTCCTGCTGATCCCGGGCTTTTCGCTCCTCTCCTATGCCTCCGCCGTGGAACCGTTGCGTGCCGCGAACCGGCTGTCCGGCCGCTCGCTCTACAAGTGGCTTCATGTCTCGTCACAGGGCCGCGCGGTTGAGGCATCGAGCGGTCTTGGGATCGCAGCAGACCACCGCGTCGGCGACGATTGTCCCCTCGACATGATTCTCGTCTGTGCCGGCGGAAATCCCGCACTTCATCGCAACGCCAGCACTCTGTCCTGGCTCAGGAAGCTGGCGCGGCGTGGTGTGCGGGTCGGCGGCATATCCGGCGGGCCATACATTCTGGCGCGTGCCGGACTCCTCGATGGATTTCGCTGCACGATTCACTGGGAGCATCTGGCGAGTTTCGAGGAGCAATTTCCGCAACTCGACATACGGCGCAGCTTGTATGAGGTCGACCGCGGCCGCCTCACCTGTGCCGGCGGTATTGCCGGCTTTGACATGATGCGCGCCATCATCGCCGCCGAACACGGATCGGCTCTCGCCACCGCGGTCAGCGAATGGTTCCTGCAGACCCAATTGCGTGCCGGCAGCGGTCCGCAGCGCCTGACGCTGCGTGAGCGTTATGGCGTCGCGCACCCGAAGCTTCTCGATGCACTCAGAGCGATGGAAGATTCAATCGACAACCCAATGTCTCGGGCCGCGCTTGCGCGCGCCGTCTCGCTTTCGGTGCGACAACTTGAGCGGCTGTTCGCGGGTCATCTTCGCACCACGATCGGCGATCTTTATCTGAAGATCAGGCTCGACCGTGCGCGGACGCTGGTTCACGAAACCGCTCTACCGCTCCTTGAGGTTGCCATTGCCTGCGGCTTTGCCAATGGCAGTCACTTCTCGCGAGCCTATCGCAAGCGCTTCGGCGTCTCTCCGAAACGAGATCGCCAGTCGGCGGAAATCTCGGCTGACGCAGGCTCAGGACAGGCCTCGTCTCGCAGCAAGGCGCGGCCAGCCACGGTCCTGAAGTCCCGAGCGAAACGGTTATCGACCTGAACGAGCCTTCGGCAACACAAATATCTGTCCGGGATAGATCAGATCCGGATTGCGGATCTTGTCGCGGTTGGCACCGAAAATCACCGTGTAACGCTGGCCAAGGCCATACTTGGCCTCGCTGATCCGCCAAAGATTGTCGCCGCGCACAATCAGCCTTGTATCGATGCGGGGAATGACAACGGCATCGCGGCGCTCCTTGGTCTTTTCCGCGATCCGCGGCGACATCGTTGTGGCCACCTTTGGCTCCGGCTGTGGCGCGGCAACGATTGACGCCGGCGACTGGCCGGCCGGTACATCAGGCTTGCTGGCTTGGACGGCGCGTGTACTCGGTTCAGCGGCAGATGTGGCGACCTGGGCTTGTCCTGGGGACGCTGCGGACTTCGACTGCGGTGCACTCACAACAGCGGACTGTGACGGCGACCCGGGCGAGGCGGGCTGCGGCGGCGACGCTTGGGACGTCACAGCGGGCGCTGCCGCTGACGGCCCGGTTGCGGGCGGTGTTGATGCCAGTGGTGCTGCCGGGAGTTTCTCTTGCGTGACCGCGGGTGCTTGCGACGGTGAAACGAGCGATCCTGCAGGCGCAGGCTCCCGCTCGGGCTCTCGTGATGCAATCACCGATTCCGGAACAGCAGGTTTTGCTGGCGTCTGTGACGGCGCCGCCACCGTCGCGGGAGCGCGGAACGGCATTTCCGCACGCGATATGACGCTATCCGCAGCACCCATTTGCTCCAGCCGGATGCGATAGTCGCCCGGCCTTACACCGCTTTGAATCGAAAACGACACACGCCCCTCCGCCGAGGCCGTGCCCATCGCGATGTAACCATCATTCATATAAAGGCGGACGCGCGAGCCCGGCGCAGCCCGGCCGGATACGAACAGACCACCGCCCGCTTCAGCCTCTACAGATTCGATCCGCAGGTCGGCCGATTTCGACGCCATACCATCCTGCGGCTTTGAGGCTTCCGAGGGCGCAGACGGAGACACTGCCGCGGCAGGTGGCGCTGTCGAGGACGATGGCGGAGCCGCGGCAGGCGATTTGGGAGCCGTGAGCGCCGCAACCGGCGTCTGGTCGCTTGGAAGCAACGCGACCGCCACCGGGCTTTTTGACACCATCACCTTGCCATCGGGCGCTGTAGCACGCAGCGTCAGGTCATACTTTCCCGGCGGCAGCGGCTTTGGAACGAAGACGAATGCGCCGGATGAATCTGCGGTCGTCCGGTCATGGACTTTCCCGTCCGCAAGAAGCTCGACCGATGAGTTCGCGAGCGCGCGACCCGCAATGACAGCCTCGCCATTCGGCTCGACCCGCGCAACGTCGAATGACGGCGCCGGATCCGTACTTGCCGGAGGCAATGGAGACGAAGGCGCGAGCCGGTCGCCGAGGTCCTTGATCGTTTTGTTGGCCTCGGTGATCGCTGAAGCAGGCTTCTCAGGCGCCGGTGCCGATACGACAGGCTTGGGCTGGTCGGCCGGACCTTTGCTCGCGGTCGGGAACGGCAGGCCGGCAAACCGTCCGGACGCAATCAGCCACCACACCAGGGCAGCAAGACCCACCAGCACCACCAAGGAGATCGTTACGCCGCGGGCCGCGAAGGTCCGGTTCATGGGCAATCCCTGCCTGCTTTCGTTCAGCCGCCGATTCTAGAGCAATTGCGTGATCGTGGAAACCGCCACGAGTCGGTGCAAGCCTTGCTTTCCAGATGTCAGCCGCAAACTCGCGACGGCCCCCTTCTTTGGACCATCGCAGAAGAGCTTTCGAACCAAGCGCCGAACCGCTCGGGCCGATCTGCTCACAGGTCTTCGATCAACTCCGACGGCCTCTGAAGGTCCGGTTCGTTCAAGTTTTCAAGCATGGCCGCACGCACGCCATCACGGAGTCGGACGGCTGCGGAAAAGTCACGACCATCCGGTGCCAAAGGCTCGCCGACCGCCACGCTGACAGGGGAAAACCGAGGCCACCATTGATCGCCTTGCAGCATGCGACGGGTACCGCGAATGGCGACTGGAATCACCGGCAGACCGGCTTCGCACGCAACCTTGAAGGCGCCCAGACGAAATGGCAGCAGCCCGGGCTGCGCGGTAAACGTTCCTTCCGGAAACACGACCAGCAGACGCCCTTCTCTTGCCATCGCGCCCATGCGTTCGGCATCGGCAACACTCGCCGCAACGTCATGCCGTTCGACGAAAATCGCCCCCAGCCGGCGCAGAAACGGGCCCGCGACGATCTGGCCGGCAAGCTCGCTCTTTGCGGCATAAAGCGGCTCGCCCGGAACTGCCGCAGCCAGGACGAGCGCGTCAGCGTAGCTCGAATGGTTCGCGGCAAGTACCGCATGTCCCCGTGCCATCGCCTCGCGATTGGCCACTCGGCACGGCGTGCCGACCAGCACAAGAGCGAAGCGGCAAAAAGTCCGGACAGCGGACCACCGCCACGACCGTCGCGGCAGAAGCATCACTGCAAACCAGGACAACGCCGCCGCGAGTGCGACCACCGTCCACCACCACCCGGCATAGAAGACAACGGCAAATGAGCGCGCTTGATTGGTCAGAAATGCCAGAAACGCTTTCAGTCCGATCCGGACACGCTGTTCAGAAAGGCTGCGCCGCCGCGCCCCGAGCTTTCCGTTCTCGTAGAGGGCCTTGGCGGCGCTCCGGCGAACCTTGCCGTTCTCGGTTCGCGGGATGGTATCCGGCGCGCCAATGACAATATCGTCGACCGGCTGCCCCAGGATCAATGCGGACAGCTCTCGGATATTTTGACGCAGCAGATCGATAGAAGCCTGGTCATCCGTGTTCGCTTCGACCGCGACGACAATCCGCTCCGTTCCCGTCGCACGATCGGCCGTGCCGAACAGCACGACGCCGTTCCGTACCACCGACGGCAATTGCGAAATCGGCTCTTCGAGTTCCTGCGGATAATAATGCCGGCCCGCCCTGATCACGATGTCCTTGATACGGCCGGTGATGAACAGCTCTCCGTTGGCGATATACGCCTGATCACCGGTGTCGACCCAACCATCGTGAAACAGCTCGCGCGTCTTCTGCTCGTTTTCGAAATAGCCAGACGTTGCCGAGGGTCCGCGGAATTCCAACCGCCCGGTGACGCGCTCCCCGACCTCGTTGCCAGCCTTATCCACGATCCGGATGTGGTGCGACGGAAGCACGCGTCCGCAACCGACGAGTTCGAGCGGATTTGGATCGCCGTCGGTTGCCGGCTTTGCAATCCCGTCATGGCTCAACGCTTGCCGGTCGACACGATCGATCATGGGCCCGCGGCCAAGCGGCGGAAACGTCACGCCGACGGCATTCTCGGCCAGCCCGAAGGCCGGCGACATCGCCTCCCTGCGAAAGCCATAAGGAGCAAAGCGCTCGGTGAAATGCCTGATCGATGCAGCGCTCACCGGCTCGGCGCCATTGGCGACCATGCGCAGCGAGCTGAGATCGAGCCCCTTGATATCGTCATCCTGAATCTTGCTGGCGCACGTCTCGAACGCAAAGTTTGGCGCTGCCGAAAGCGTTGCGCGGTAGCGATGGATCGCCCAGAGCCAGCTTTCGGGATGCGCGAGAAACGTCAGCGGCGACATGATGTAGAGGCGCGTACCGAAATAAAGCGAGCCAAGCCACGCGCCAATCAGCCCCATGTCGTGATACAATGGCAGCCAGCTGACGAAAACATCGGTCGAGCTTCCGTGCATCGCCTCGCCCATGGCCCGGATGTTGGCGAGCAGATTGGCGTGGCTGAGGATGACTCCTTTCGGATCGCCCGTGCTCCCTGACGTATATTGCAGCAATGCAGTTTCGCGCGCATCCGCCGCAGCAACCGTCATGATCGATTGCGCAGACCTGAGATCCGCAACACTGAGCGCGCCTTCCATGGTCGGAACGTGCGGCTTGATTGACGCAGCCAGCGTCTTCCCGCGTTCCGTGGTAATCAGCAGCCGTGCGCCGCAATTGCGCAGGATTCCCGACTGCCTTTGAACATGCTCTTCGAGTTGCGAGAGACGCGCCGGAGGATAGATCGGGACGGGAACCGCGCCGGCATAGAGAGCACCGAAAAACGCGACGAAAAAATCCGTCCCGGTGGGCAGCATGAGCGCAATGCGGTCGCCGCGGTTGATCTTCCGCGCCTGAAGACCGGCCGCAATCTCCCGTGCCGTGCGGGCCAATTCGCCATAGCTCAGTGTTGCCGGCTCCGCCCCATCCTGCAGATAGGTCAGGTGCGGCCGCTCCGGATGTTGCGCGGCGTGCCATTCCAGCGCCTCGACCAAGGTTCCGGCAGTGTCGGGAGCGGCAACCGGCGGCAGCGCTTCGACGGGCGGCGAGACTTGGACCGCGACACTGGCTCCTGTCGTGGAACCACGCAGCGCGTTGAGAAGGTCGCCGACGGTCTCGGCCTCGTTCAGCGTTCCTTCGGGCAGCCGTATCCTGAAGGCCTGCTCTATGCGCATGAGCAATTCGGCGCGGCTCAGGCTGTCGAGCCCGAGATCGCGGTCGAGACGGCTCCTTGCAGAGATGTCGACGTTTTTCTGCGGCTGGATCTCACGCAGTAGCGTCCGCACAATCTCGATGAGAGCGGTTTCCACCTCCGACGAGTTTTGCAGCGCCATCTTGGCTTTATAGCATCTGGAGCTCGCAGATTGTTGACGCGGATCAACGCCCCTCGCTTGCGAAACAGGGGGGTCAATTGTGGCAGCCACGTCCCCTCCCGGCACGCAAAGGTCGCCGCCAGTATTTGAGGGAGCGGGACGCGCGGCGCGGGCGCACGCGCTGCAGCAATGCTCACAGCTCGTAGCGCAGCAAGTTGGGCCATGCCAATGGAAGCTGCATCCTGCCTATCAATGGGGCAGCCCTCAGGCGCACAGGCCAAAAACTCGACCCATTGCAATCTTGATCGGCTGGCACGCAGCTTGCTAAAACGTTGCTTAAAGACGTCAGTACACTGACGATTGTTTCTTGCACGCCGCGACACGCTGAATGGGCCACACACATGATTGAAAATTCTCCCTTCGACATTGTGATCAGCGGCGGACACGTGATCTGTCCCGCATCCGGCATCAACGGCGTGATGGATGTCGCGATCAGGGGCGGCCGCATTGCCGCGGTGCAAAAGGACATTCTGCCGAGTTCGGCGAAGACCGTGATGGATGCCAAGGGCAAGCTGGTCCTGCCGGGTCTCATCGATACCCACGGCCATGTCTATCAGTATGTCACTGGCCGCTTCGGCATGAATGCCGACATGGTCGGCGTCGATTCGGGCGTCACCACGGTGATCGATCAGGGCGGCCCGTCCTGCATGACGCTGCCGGGCTTCCGCAATTTCGTGGTCGAGAAATCCAAGACGCGCGTGCTGGCGTTTCTGTCGGCCTATCTGGTCGGCGGACTGGAAGGGCATCTCTATCCCAATCTCTACAGCCCTGACGGCGTGGATATCGACGCCACGGTGCTGTCGGCCAATGCCAACAAGGATATCGTGCGCGGCATCAAGGGCCATGCCGAGATTGGCGGTTTCGCACGCTGGGGCATCAAGGTGCTGGAAATGTCGGCTGAAATCGGCCGCCAGACCGATCTGCCGCTTTACGTCCATTTCGGGCAGCTCTGGGGCCTGCCGGAAAGCGGCGCCAATGGCGAGGATGCCGACACCATCATCGAGCGCGTGATCCCGCAATTGCGGCCTGGCGACATTCTCGCGCATCCGTTCACGCGCCATCCCGGCGGCTTCGTCAATCGAGAGGGCAAGGTGCATTCGGTAATCCAGGCTGCGCTCGATCGCGGCCTGAAAGTCGATGTCGGCCATGGCAGCCATTTCTCGTATCGGCTGGCGCGCAAGGCGCTCGAAGCCGGTATCGTGCCCGATACGCTGGGCGCCGACATGCATGGTTACAACACGCACGTGCCCGCTCCGGCCGGGACGCCGGGCGAGCACCCGGACGACGAGAATCATCCGTTCGCCGGACAGGCGAAATTCAGCCTGACCCAGGCGATGAGTTCGATGATGGCGCTCGGCCTCACGCTGGAACAGGTGGTGCCGATGGTCACGACGCATCCTGCGCAGATGGTGGGCCGCTCCGACGAGCTCGGCTCGCTGGAACCCGGCCGCATCGCCGACGTCACGGTGTTGTCCGACCTGCGCGGCCGCTTCCGGCTGCATGACAACGAGAAGACCGAAGTGATCGCCGAACGCCTGCTGCAGCCGGCCTTCTGCCTGCGCGCGGGCGAGCGCTTCGAGGCCACCGCGCCGATCCTGCCGATGGCCGTGGCCGCCTGACCGCGTCAGCGGGAGACTGACAGGGGAGCGAGACGATGCTGGCGAGAACCATACCTGGCCGGGTCATCAGCGATGAAATCGTCGCCGCCGGCGCGCCATGGTATCGCAAGATCCCGAAAGGCACGATGCTGCGCATTGTCGACCTGGAAGGCTGTCAGGCCGTCGACACCCTGATCTTCGATGCCAACCGCAGCGACGTGCGCTACAATGCGCCGAATACGGTCAAACTCGCCAAGAGCGTCTACGTGTCAAAGGGCGTCGTGTTGTACGACGACCTGGCGCAGCCGCTGATGACTGTAGTCGAGGACATGGTCGGACGGCACGATACGCTGGCCGGCTGTTGCAGCCGCGAGATCAACACAGTTCGCTACGGCCAGCCGGGCAAATGGAGCTGCCGTGACAATTTCCTCGGCACCCTCGCCGAGCTTGGCATGAACGGCCGCGACATCCCGCCGAACATCAATTTCTTCATGCATGTGCCGGTCGATGGCGACGGCGGCATATTCATCGACGAGGGATTGTCGAAGCCGGGAGATTATGTCGATTTGCGCGCAGAGAAGGACGTGCTGGTCGTCATCTCCAACTGCCCGCAGGAACTGAACCCATGCAGCGGCGGCCGACCGACGCCGATCCAGCTGACCGTCTGGCAGAGCGGCCATTAGCAGCATGCCGCAAACCACCACCTTCACCGCGTTGGCCGTCGAAGACCCGCGCTCGAACTGGGCCTCGCTGGCGCAGGCGCAGCGCGATGCGGCCTATGACAACAACGGCGCGGTCGCCGATAGTCCGGCGCTGATCGAGAAGCGCAATGCCGGCTCGGCGATCTATCGCAAGGCCCGTCCGCAAGGTCTCGATATTCCGTATGGACCGCGCGAGCGCAATCGCTGGGACCTCTATCCGGCAAGCAATCCCGGTGCACCCTGCCTCGTCTTCATTCACGGCGGCTATTGGCAGCGCAATACACGCGAGGACTTCGCGATGTTCATGGCCGGCGTGCAGGCGCACAGCTGGTCCGCGGCATTGCCGGGGTATTCGCTAGCGCCGGACGTGAAGCTTTCGGACATTGTTGCGGAGATCCGAACATCACTCGACTTGCTACGGGCCGAGGGCCCGCGGCATGGCATTTCCGGGCCGGTCATTCTCTCGGGCTGGTCCGCCGGCGCGCATCTGACGGCGATGGCGCTGGACCATCCACTGGTCGCTGCCGGACTTGCGATTTCTGGCGTGTATGACCTCGAAGCATTACGCGACACGAAATTGAATCAGGCGCTGACCCTGACCGATGGCGATATCGCGTCCCTGTCGCCGTTGCGGCTGCCGGTGGTGATGAAGCCGATGGCCATCGCCTATGGCACCGCCGAGGTGCCGGCCCTGGTCAACGACTCCCGGAATTTGCATGCATTGCGGGCCATGGCGCATGCTCCGGGCGCGTTGCTGCCGATCGTTCGCGCCAATCACTTCAATATTCTAGATCACCTGACCGATCCGGACGGGGAGTTGACCCGCGCAGCGCTTGATCTGGCGAGGCCGCACATCACGGCGCAAGGCGGCAAGGCAGCGTGATGACGGGCGCCGCTCAAGGATACGGTGTCGGTCGACCGGTTCGCCGCAAGGAAGACGACCGTTATTTGCGCGGTAAGGGCGAGTTTGTCGGCGATATCAAGCTCGCCGGTATGCATGAACTTGCTTTCGTTCGCAGCCCGCTGGCGCATGCGCGAATCCGTGGCATTCGCAAGCCGGAAGGCCAGGAAAAGAATGTGTTCGTGGCCTCAGACCTCGTCGGCATCAGGCCGATTGTCGCCAATTCGGGTTTGCCCGGCTTCAACCCATCCTCGCAGCCGGTCCTGGCGCAGGACAAGGTACGCCATGTTGGCGAAGCTATCGCTGTCTGCATTGCGACAACACGCGCCGAGGCAGAAGACCTCGCGGCGGCGGTCGAAGTCGATTTCGAAGAACTACCGGCGGTGGTCGACATGCTCGCCGCGCGCGCGCCCGGGGCACCACTGGTGCACGAACACTGGGGCCACAACGTCTTTCTGGAAAGCCGCGTCGAGGCCGATCTGTCGGAGATCAAAAAGACCGCACCTGTGGTGGTCCGGCGCACGCTGCGCACCGCGCGGCAATGCATGTCACCGCTCGAAGGCCGCGGCGTAGTCGCGGTTTACGATCGGCGCCTCGATCAGATCGTCCTGTACACCTCAACGCAGATTCCGCATATCATCCGCACCGGTCTCGCCGGATGCCTTGGCGTATCCGAGGAGAATGTGCGAATCGTTGCCCCGGATGTCGGTGGCGGCTTCGGCTACAAAGGGATGCTGCTGCCGGAGGAAGTGTGCGCCGCGTTTCTGGCCAAACGACTTGGCCATCCGGTGCGCTGGCTGGAAGACCGGCGCGAACAACTTGCCGGCAATGCCAATTGCCGAGAGCATCACTACGATATCACCGCCTATGCCGACAACGACGGCAGATTGATCGCGCTGGATGCTGCGGCGACGGTCGATACCGGCGCTTATTCGATCTATCCGTTCTCCGCCTGTCTCGAATCCGCTCAGGTCGCGAGCATCCTGCCGGGCCCGTACAAGTTCGACGCCTATCGCTGCATCACCTGGTCGTCGGCGACGAACAAGCCGGGTCTGGTGCCCTATCGCGGCGTCGCCCGTGCCGGCGTCTGCTACGCGATGGAAACCATGATCGATGCCATCGCTTACGCCGTGAACAAGGAGCCTTACGAGGTCCGCCTGCGCAACCTGGTGCAGCCGGACGAGATGCCGTTCAACAACATCACCAACAAGCATTTCGACAGTGGCGATTATCCGGAATGTCTGCGCCGCGTCGTCGAGGCGATCGATCTGCCGGCGATCCGCAAACGGCAGAAAGACGCCGGTGCATCGCATGTGCGCATTGGCGTCGGCTTTTCGATCTTCTGCGAACAGGGCGCGCATGGCACCTCGGTCTATTACGGCTGGGGCATCCCGATGGTACCGGGATTCGAACAGGCGATCGCGCGCCTGACGCCGGATGGCGGACTGGAATTGCGGGTCGGCATTCAGTCGCATGGACAGGGACTGGAGACGACGCTGGCTCAGATCGGCCACGAGGTGCTCGGCATTCCGGTCGAACGCATCCGCGTCGTGCATGGCGACACCGCGGTGACGCCTTATTCGACGGGAACCTGGGGCTCGCGCTGCATTGTCATGGCCGGCGGTGCAGTCGCCACCGCCTGCAAGGAACTTGGCGAGCGGATCGCACGCATCGGCGCGCATCTGCTGCAGGCGCCAGTTGAGAATGTCCATGTTGGCGGTGGACTGGTCTCGACCGGGATTGCCAGCGTGCGCATCGATGAAGTCGCTCGCACCTGGTATCTGCGGCCGCAGGAATTGCCGAAGGATGTGAATCCGGGCGGGCTGGAAGTCACCAGCGGCTACAAGACCGTACGAGACACCGGTACCTTCAGCTATGCGGCGCATGCCGTCGTGGTCGCAGTGGACACCGAGATGGGCGACGTGACCATTCTCGATTATGCGCTGTGCGAAGACGGCGGCGTCTTGATCAATCCGATGATCGTCGACGGTCAGGTCTGTGGCGGCGTGGCGCAGGGAATCGGCACCGCTTTGTATGAGGAAATGCCGTTCGACGAGAACGGTCAGCCGCTCGCGACCACGCTTGCCGATTACATGCTGCCTGGCGCCACCGAAGTGCCGATGCTGCGCATCGATCATATGGAGACACCCTCGCCCTACACCGCGTTCGGGCAAAAGGGCATCGGTGAAGGCGGCGCGATCGGCCCACCCGCCGCTATCGCGAATGCTGTGAACGACGCGCTTCGGCCGCTCGGCGTCGAGATCAACGAACTTCCGATCACGCCGCATCGGGTGCTGTCGGCGCTGGCCGCTGCACAAAAGCAGGCGGCCGCATGAAGCCTGCCGCCTTCACGCTCGAACAACCCACAAGCGCCGCGTTGCTGATGCAATCGCAGCAGGGACGCATCATGGCCGGCGGGCAGTCGCTCGGGCCGATGCTCAATCTGCGCGTCTCGCAGCCCGCGCATGTCGTGGCCATTGGCCAGATTCCGGAATTCGCAACGGTCGAGGACACCGCCGACGCCGTCATCATCGGTGCCTGCGTCACGCATGCCGCTATCGCCGACGGACGCGCGCCCGATATCGGCAAGGGTATCCTGCCGGCGATCGCGCAGGGCATCGCCTATCGCGCGGTGCGCAATCGCGGCACCATCGGCGGCTCGCTCTGCCACGCGGACCCCGCAGCCGACTGGCTCTGCACCCTGACGGCACTTGGTGCCGCCGTAATGACGCTTACAGCAAATGGCGGGCGCAACATCGCACTCACCCGCTTTGTCACCGGTCCGTTCCGCAATGCGCTTGAGACCGGCGAAGTCGTGCAGGCGGTACGAATCCCCAGAGTCTCGCAGGATGCACGCTGGGGCTATTACAAGGCCTGCCGGAAGCCCGGCGAATTCGCCCACGCCATGGCCGCCGTGCTGATCGACCCGGCGCGCAATATCCGACGCGTGGTCATCGGCGCCGTCGGTAGCGCACCTATCGTGCTGGACGGAGCGGATGTTGGGCCTGACACGGCAGCACGCGCGCTGATGCAAAGCGGCCTCGACAAGATCGGCCGCAACATGCAACTCGCAGCCCTGCGCCGCGCCATGGAGCAAGCGGCATGACTGTGCGGTTCAACGTCAACGATGTCGCGGTCGAGGCCGATATCGCTCCGCGCACCCACCTCGCCGACTTTTTGCGCGAGGATCTGCTGCTGACCGGCACGCATATCGGCTGCGAGCATGGCGTCTGCGGCGCCTGCACCATCCTGATCGACGGCGAACCGGCTCGCTCCTGCATCACGTTTGCGGCGACGTGTGCGGGACGCGACGTGAAAAGCATCGAGGGCCTCGAGGACGATCCGGTCATGGCCGCCTTGCGTGCGGCTTTCACCGACGAGCATGCGTTGCAATGCGGCTATTGCACGCCCGGCATGCTGGTCACGGCGCGCGATATCGTGCTGCGTCTGCCGGACGCCGACGAGGATCGTATTCGGCTGGAGCTGGCCGGGAACCTCTGCCGCTGCACCGGCTACAACGGCATCGTCCGCGCCATTCGTCACGTCCTGCAGCATCGGCCGAACGTCGCCGCACGCGTGCCGGCTGCTCTGGCCACAGGCCGCTTTCAGCAATTCTCACCTGACGAAGCCGTCCCCACCATGACCGCGCCAGCGCATGCCATCGGCAACGGTGACGGCCTGAGCCAGACACTGAGCATCGCCGCACCCGCCGAGCAGGTCTGGGCCGCACTGCGCGATCCGTCGCTGATCGCAAGTTGCCTGCCGGGCGCAACGGTGACCGCGCGCGACGGCGACAGGATCAAGGGCGAAATGGTGGCCGCGCTCGGCCCGATCCAAGCGAAGTTCACCGGCGATGCCACACTCGCATACGATGACGCGACTCGCTCCGGCCGCGTCACAGGCTCGGGACGCGATACCGCGAGCGGCACCCGCCTGCAGGCCGATGCTGCCTTTCGGCTGACCGCGAAAGGCCCCGCCGAAAGCGACATTGTCATCGACGTAACCTATGCGCTGAAAGGACCGCTGGCGCAGTTCGGCCGTGGACCGATCGTCCGGGTCTTCGCCGCCGAGCTTAGCGCTATGGTCGCGCGCAATCTGGAAGCGCGGCTGCGGGGCGAAGACCTGGCGAACGGAGATGCGATACGAACAGGCGGACTGATCTGGCGCGTTGCTTGGCAATGGTTGCGCGACCTGTTACCTCGCTCCCATGTCCGATAGACGGATCAAGACACCGCCGCAATCAGCGTTCGATCTGGCGAGCCGCCCGGGATTCCTGATCCGGCGGCTACACCAGATTCATGCGGCCTTATTCATGGAAGAATGCGCCGCGTTCAACGTGACGCCGGTCCAGTACAGCCTGCTGACGGCCGTCGCCGAGCAGCCGGGCCTTGAGCAGGCGCGGCTCGCGCATGAAATCGGCGTCGATCGCACGACACTCGCCAATGTCGTGGCGCGGCTCGAAGCCCGCGGGCTGTTGCGGCGCAGCACCACCAAGACCGACCGGCGCCTTAAGCGCGTCAATCTCACCGCCAACGGCAAGCGTCTGCTGGAACAGATGCGCCAGCCGGCACGGCGTGCCCATGCCAGAACCATCGAGGCCCTGCCGCCGGCGGAACGTACGGCGTTTCTCCATGCCCTGGCGCATCTGGTCGATGCTGGAAACGACTCGGGCCGCGCTCCTCTGCGCCTGAGCTGAGCGAGTCCGCCCGGACTCGCGGCATCTGCACACTTTGCCGACAGCTTGCTTACTCCGCAGTCAGAAGCCTGCTCTCTGTAGAACCCGTCAGCACACTGACGAGCTAAAACGCCTATCGTAGCGCAGCAATTCGCCCCATACGGGTGGCATGGGAGTTGCAAACCTTCCTGCCGATGAACGTTCACCAAAGTCCCGTCGGGATCCACAACAGCAAGAGCCTCGCAGGCGCGGTCGCAATTGTGACCGGCGGTGCCGCAGGCATTGGCCATGCTGTGGCGACAGACCTCGCCTCCCGTGGCGCCGCCGTGGTTATTGCCGACCAAAGCAACGCGCAGTCCGGCGCGCAGACGATCATCGACAACGGTTATCGCGCCATCGGCGTCGAGGCTGACGTGTCGGTCGAAGCCGACAACCTCGCGATGGTGTCGGCCGCGGAAGATGCGTTCGGTCGCGTGGATATCCTAGTCAATAACGCCGCCATATTCTCGTCGCTGCGTCCGAAGCATTTTGAACAGATCGACATCGCGGAATTTCGCCGCGTGATGGATGTGAACGTGCTTGGGCTGTTTCTGTGCTGCAAGGCGGTCACGCCTGCCTTCGCAAAACAAGGCGCGGGGCGCATCATCAACATCTCGTCGGGTGTGGCCTTCAAGGGCAATCCGCTGATGGCGCATTATGTCGCAAGCAAAGGCGCCGTAGTGTCACTGACCCGCGCACTCGCCACGGAGCTCGGCCCGCGTGGCGTGCTCGTCAACAGCGTCGCGCCCGGTTTCACGCTGAGCGACAACGTCGAGCGCAATGCCGAACTCGTTGCCGGCGCGAAGGAGCCCTCGTTGCGGGGCCGCGTACTCGCCCGCTCCATGATGCCCGCCGACGTTGTCGGGGCGGTTGCCTTCTTCGCCAGCCCCGATGCCGCATTCATCACCGGTCAGACCCTGGTGGTCGATGGCGGCGCCTATTTCCATTGAACGGAGTTGCGGATGCCGATCACCATTCCCGTCATCGACCTTGAGCCGGCACTGAAAGGCTCAGATGCCGACAAGCGCGACGTGGCCGCGCAGATCGACCGCACCTGCACCGAGATCGGTTTTTTCACAATCAAGGGCCACGGCGTTCCGCTGGCGATGATCAACAACCTCCGTGACAAGGCGAACACGTTCTTCGCGCAGCCGCTCGAAGAAAAGCTCAAGGCCGCGCATCAGGATATCAAGGTGCCGCGCGGCTATCGCGCGCTCGGCATCGAAGCGCTCTCGGCCGGCAACGCCACCGAAACTCCGGCCGACCTGAAGGAGTATTACCATCTCGGCCGCGAACGCTGGCCGGACGAACCCTATTACACGCAGGGCGGGGGGCCGCGTTACTTCATCCCCAATCACTGGCCGGAATTCCCGGCAGGTTTCGCGCAAGCCGCGGAGACCTATTACCTGGCGTTGGAGAAGTTGTCCGAGAAGATGATGGAGCTGACCGCTCTGGCGCTGGGTCTTCCCGAGCACTTTTTCCAGGACAAGATCGACAAACATATCACCGCGATACGCCTCAATTATTATCCCGAACAGACCACGCCACCAAAGCCGGGTCAGTTGCGCGCGGGCGATCACACCGATTACGGGCTTCTGACCATTCTGAACGGTGAGAACGTCCCCGGCGGATTGCAGGTGCAGACCCGCGCCGGCGAATGGATCGACGTCGAGACCGATCAGGATACGTTCGTCGTCAATATCGGCGATCTGCTGATGCGCTGGACCAACGACCGCTGGGTGTCGAACGTGCATCGCGTCGTCAATCCGCCCGACAGCGCCGCCGCGCGCAGCAAGCGGCTGTCGATCGCCTTCTTCCATCACCCGAACTACGACGCCCTGATCGAGTGCATCGCGCCGCCCGGCAAAGCGAAATACCCGCCGGTTCTGTCCGGTGAATACCGTGACCTGAAGTACCAGCAGACCCGGCTGAAATCAGCCTGACCTCAAACAAGGAGTAGACGCATGCAGAATATACGGTGGGCAGCAACAGCGTTGGCTGCGGTCATGGCCGCAGCCGGGTTGACGTCTGGCGCGGCGCAAGCGCAGGAGGCTATCAAGATCGGAATGACGCAGCCGCTGACTGGTCCGGTGGCGGCGTCCGGTAATTATGTCGCCAATGGCGCCAAGATCGCGGTCGACGTCATCAATGCGAAGGGCGGCGTCCTCGGCAAGAAGCTCGAACTCGTTCTTGAGGACAATAAGTCGAACCCGAAGGAGGCCGTCAACGCGGTCGAGAAGCTGATCCTGCGCGACAAGGTGCCGTTGCTGATCGGGGCGTGGAGCTCGACCTATACCCTCGCGATCATGCCGAAGCTGATCGAATACAAGGTGCCGCTGATCGTCGAAACCTCGTCATCGGGCAAGATCACCACCTCGGGCAATCCCTGGGTGTTCCGCATCAGCCCGACCTCGGAAATGGAAGCCAAGGCATTTTTGGCCAAACTCGACAGTTTCCAGCCGGCCATCAAGAAGATCGATTTTCTCTCGGTCAACAATGACTGGGGCCGGGGCGCGGCAGAAGAATTCAGCAAATACCTGAAGTCGAAAGGCGTCGAGGTCGGCTCGATCCAGTACATGACGCCGGATGCCACCGATCTGTCGGCTCAGTTGACCGCTCTCAAGCAGTCGGGCGGCGATACCCTGTTCCTGACTACCGGCGTCGAGCAGATGACGCTGGCACTGAAGCAGGCCAACGAACTGAAGCTGTCTCACCGGATCATCTCCACCGGCGGCTCCTTCCCGGATCAGCTGATCGCACAGCCCGGTCCGAAGAGCATGGAGAGCTTCCACATCCTGTTCTTCTCTCCCTGGTATCCGGAGAAGTCAAAGTATCCGGACATCGCCAAGGTCTATGTCGATGAATGGACCAAGCGCAAATACGACTTCCCCGGCCTGACCGAAGGCTTCCGCGGCTATGATGCCGTACTGACCGCGGTCGAGGCGATCAAGATCGCCGGCAAGGCCGATTCGGAAGCTTTGCGCGAGGCGCTGTGGAAGACCAAGCTGCCGGCGGTGAATGGCGACATCGCCTTCACCAAGCAGGGTCCAGCTGGCCAGGAAAGCGGACAGAATGAGCCCAACATCTATGTCGTGCGGCTCAACGAGGGCAAGGTGACCATGCCGCTGCCCTGATCTCAGGGGCGACATCCGCTTTTCTGAATACCGCAACGAACCGTCCGGGCTCTATCGGCCCGGACGGGATGTGAACGAACCTGAAACTCTGCCGGGACGGGACGCGTGGATCAATTCCTTCAGCATGTCATGAATGCCGTCATGCTCGGTAGCACCTATGCGCTGCTTGGCATCGGGTTGACGCTGATTTTCGGCATCATGCGTATCGTTAACTTCACGCATGGCGAGTTTTATGCGCTCGGCGCCTATATGGCGTATCTGTTCGTGGTCCAGCTCGGCATCAATTTCTTCGCCGCCATCCTGCTCGCAACCGCGGTTGGGATCGTGGTCGGCGCCGCGCTGGAATTCTTCATCCTGCGCCGTTTGAAAACCACCGATATCGATTCGGTCATGCTGCTGATGATCGGCCTGTGGATCGCCATGCAGAACACCGAGCAGTTGATCTGGGGCGGAGTGGCAAAACTCATCCCCTCGCCTTTCTCTCAGCAGCCGCTGGTGTTCGGCCCGGTCTCGGTGTCGCCCCTGAAGGTTTTTGTCCTGATCACAGCGGTGTTCCTGCTGATCGGCTTTCACTTTCTGATCAATCACACCCGCCTCGGCCTCGCCATGCGCTCCACCTTTCAGGATCGCGACGTCGCGGCGCTGATGGGCGTCAATGTCGGCACGATCTATCTGGCGACATTCGCACTCGGTTCCGGTCTTGCAGCGGTCGCCGGCGCCCTGCTCGGCCCGATCTTTCTGGTCAATCCGACCATGGGCGACCTTGCCAGCCTGAAGGCCTTTGCGATCGTCATCCTAGGCGGGCTTGGCAGCACGGTCGGCGCGACCATCGGCGGCTTCGCGCTGGCGCTGGTCGAGGAGTTCGGCGCAGGCTACCTGTCCGCCGATTTCCGTGACGCCTACAGCTTCCTGGTGATTGTTGCGGTCCTGATCCTGAGACCGCAAGGTCTGTTCGTCATGAAGGAGCGGGTGGGATGACCCGGCTCTTCCTCGGTCTTCTCGTCGTACTTGTTTTCGTCACGCTGCCGTTCTGGATGAGCGATCCGTATATTCTGGGATTGCTGATCCTCACCGGCATTTTCATCATCGCGGCGATCAGCCTCAATCTTCTGCTCGGCTATACCGGACAGCTCAGCCTCGGCCACGTCGCCTTCTTCGGCATCGGCGCCTATACCAGCGCGCTTCTGTCGCGCGGCTTCGACGTCGATCTCGGCTTTGGCATCATGCTCGATGTCACCGCCAAGCCAGTCTGGCTGTCGTTCCTGGCTGGCATCCTGATGGCCGCCCTGTTCGGATGGCTGGTGGGACGGCTGGCGTTCCGCGTGCGCGGGGCGTATTTCGTCATTCTCACCATCAGCTTCGCGCAGGTGATGCGGCTGATCGCTTTGAACTGGGTCGATCTGACCGAAGGCCCGATGGCGATCAACAATATTCCGTCCTTCACACTCTGGCTGCCCGGGCTTGGCGTCACCACCCTGACCACCAAGGCGCAGAACTACTGGCTGGTGCTGGCCGTGGCCGTGATCGCCTTCATCCTGGTCGCGCATATCGTGAATTCGCGCTTCGGCCGCGCGCTGATCGCGCTGCGGGAGAATGAAGGGCTGGCGCGCTCGGTCGGCATCCCGGTAACCCATTATCTGGTACTGGTGACGATCGTCTCCGCAGGCATCGCGGGTGCTTCGGGCGGCCTGTACACGCATTACGTCCGCATCGTCGATCCCGACGTGTTCATGTTCATCTACACCGTCACCATGATCATCATGGTGGTGACCGGCGGCAAGGGCACGCTCACCGGTCCGGTTATCGGCGGCCTCATCTTCGGGCTGATGCCGGAGTTGCTGCGCGATTACGCAGGGCCGGAGGTGCAATGGATCATCTACGGCGTGGCAATCGTACTAATTGTGTTCTTCCTGCCGCTTGGCATCGTTCCCACAATTGCTAAAGCCTGGCACCGCCTCGTCAGCCTTTGCATCCGTCTCGTTCCCGAACGCCTGCGGACCCGACTGTCATGACGATCGCCGTGGATTCCGTTATCGTACCTGAAGACAGCACCGCCGCGGTTTCGGCCGAAGCCTCGCCGATTTCGCTCGCGATCGAGGGCCTCGCGGTCCGCATCGGTGGACTGGTGATCCTGGAGCGGATGAATCTTTCGGTGCCGAAGGGCAAGATCGTCAGCCTCATCGGCCCCAACGGCGCGGGGAAGACGACCGCCTTCAACATCATCACCGGCTATATGAAGCCGAGCGCAGGCACGATCCGGTTCGAGGGACGCTCTCTCCTCGATATGACGCCGGATGCCATCGCCGCGCTTGGCCTGGTTCGCACGTTCCAGCGAACCAGTATTTTTGCCGGCTGCAGCGTCACCGACAATATCCTGACCGCCATGCATCTGCGCGGCCGCGCCGGATTGCTCAGCGCCATCTTCCGAACGCCCTCGATGCTGCGGGAAGAGGTGAGCCTGCGAGCGCAGGTCCAAGAAATCCTGCATTTTGTCGGGCTGCATGGGCGCGCTGGCGAGAATGCCGGCAGTCTCGCCTATGGCGAGCAGAGGCTTCTCGGACTCGCAATCGCACTTGCGGCACGGCCGAAGTTGCTGCTGCTGGACGAGCCTGCGGCCGGCCTCAATCCGTCCGAGACCGAACGCTTCAAGGAACTGGTCCGCCGCATTCGCGACGATGGCGTGACCGTGCTTCTGGTCGAGCACGACATGCACATGGTCATGAGCATCTCCGATACTGTGTTTGTGCTCAATCAGGGCCGCATCATCGCATCCGGACCGCCGGCCAGTATTCAGAACAATCCGGATGTCATCACGGCGTATCTGGGAACGGGATTGAAGAAGCGTGCTAAAGCTTGAAGAAGTCACAGTCCGCTACGGCGCCGTCACAGCGCTGCGCGACGTCTCGATCACGGTCGAGGAAGGCGAATTGGTGACGCTGATCGGCGCCAACGGCGCCGGCAAGACTACGACGCTGAAGGCAATCAGCGGGATGCTCCCGCTCTCGGGCGGGAGGATTACATTCGAGGGCCGCAAGATCGATGGGGCCAGTCCACGACAGATCCTGGCGCTCGGCATCGCGCATTGTCCGGAGGGCCGGCGGGTCTTCCCGCAGTTGACCGTGCGCGAGAATTTGGAGATGGGCGCATTCCTGCGATACGATCACGCCGCGGTCCGTTCCGACATGGAGCGGATCTTCGTCCGGCTTCCACGATTGCGCGAACGGGTCGCACAAGTGGCCGGCACATTGTCCGGCGGCGAACAACAGATGCTCGCGATCGCACGATCGCTGATGTCGCGTCCGCGCATGATCCTGCTGGATGAGCCATCGCTCGGTCTCGCACCGAACATCACCGAAATCATCTTCGAGATCATCGACGACATCCGCCGCGACGGCGCGACCGTGCTGATGGTCGAGCAGAATGCGCTAGCCGCCCTCGATATGTGCGATCGATCCTACCTTCTGGAAACGGGCCGCGTCGTGCAGTTCGGCACCGGAGAGCAGATGCTCGGCGACGCTCACGTGCGTCGCGCCTATCTCGGCGGCTGAAGGCCGTCCGCAGCGGCATGTCAGCGCGCTGGGTTCATGCCTGTGGCCTCGATGCTTTCGACAAGAGGCAGATCGTGACCGCCATAATGGACGGACGGCAGTTCATCCTGATCCAGGACCAAGGCCGCTTTTTTGCTGCGGAGCGCGCCTGCCCCCACGAGGGCGCCGACCTGGCTCTTGGCCGCTGTTCGCATGCCAGGCTTCATTGTCCGCGTCACCAGGCATCGTTCGACCTCACTGACGGCTCGGTGTCGCCAGGATGGTCGTTTCCGGCTCTGCGCGTTTTCGACGTTCGCAGGATAGGCGCCGAGCTCTGGGTCAATCTCAACCACCGGGAAGACCGCGGCAACTAACGGCTCTGTCCGGGTCACCGGCGATACCGGCCGTCATGCGCCGCCTCACGGCCGCACCCCCGGACTTTCCATCGTCATGCCGCGGGCGCGCCACATCAGGAACAGCTCGAGTTCGACATATTCTATCGCGCCAAGCGCGTAAGGCTCCGCTCGCACGCCGGTCATGCAATTGCGCAATCGCCGCTGCAGCGAGCCGACGCTCTGCCATTCCAACCGATAGATCGGATAGCCGGTCGGATGAGCTTGCGGAATCAGATTGCCGGCAAGGCTCTTGCCCCAATTGTCGTCATGGCATTGTGCGCAGGACAGGTTCAATTGCCCGATCCGTTGATTGAACAGCGCCCGCCCCCGCTCGCGGAAAGGCTCAATCCGAGCGTCCTCCGACGGAGCCACCGGCTCACCGCGCGACTGCAATGCGATAAAGGCGGTCAGCGCCAGCAATTCCGCGCTTTCAAAGCGGAACGGCGCCGCCTTCTGATCGCGCTCCCGCGAGAGGTTGATGCGCTGCTCGAGATTGACGGCGCGTGCCACCGTCTCATCGTAAGCAGGATAGCGCGCGGCGACACCCTTCATGCTGCTGCGCGCATCGCCATGACAATCGGCGCAGGACTTGCCCGATGCGCCGGCCTTCGCGTTCCACAATGCTTCGCCATCCAGAACCGACAACATGGCCGGATTGGATGTATCGTCATCCTGCATCGCCTTGGTGTCGCGACTCATGTCGTCGTAGCTGGAGCGGCGCTGATCCAGCGGAATTTCCGCGCGAGCGGCGACCAAAGCAGTCGCGGCAAGACCCAACAGTGCGGCGCCCAGCACGGCGATGCGCAAGGCCCCGGCTACCTTCATTCGACTGAGATCTTCGCGGACGCTTCCGCCTCGAAGCCGTTGTCGCCGGTCCATTTAAAGGCGATGGTGCCGCTCTCGGTCGCAACCGTATGGAAGGTGAGAAACGGATTGGCGGCAATGGCCGGATACAGCGTGGCGTTGAAAATCTCCTCGCCATTATAAGTGCAAACCATCGACGTGATGATGTTGCGAGGGATCGGCTTGCCGGTATTGTCGATGCGGAAGCCGTTCTCCATCACGTGTGAGATCAGTGTCCGTATCAGGATCGTGTCGCCGCGCTTAGCCTTCGGCGGCACGTTGATGAGAGTGCGTGCGGGAGCGGCCATCAGATGGGATCCTCCAGACAGGCGCTGAGTGTGAGAATGACATCCGCCTTGTCCGACCAGAACGATCCGTCCGCCATCTGACAGATCGCCACGACCTGCTGGGTGTCGGCGAGCCGGATGCGGGTCGAGATCTCGGCCTTTCCGGCGCGCGCGCCGAGCCGAATACCGATCACGTTCGGCAGTGGATTTTTTTCGGTGAAAACATGAATCGCGGTGACATGATCCTGTTCCGTCATCGGACTGTCGACCGCCACCGTCACCGCGACCGCATTGCCGTTCTCAACCAGCGGCGGGATGCTGAGCTTGACCTTACCAGCCGTGACCGGCTTGCCGCCAGTGACCTGTTTGATCGCAGCCGCCATGCTGTCCGGCGTCGCACCGGCCGGGCGCACGATCAGCAGCGCCGCGGTTCCAGCCAGGAAAAGGCGCCGCGTCGTGACGGGAGACAGGGGATTGTCGATCATCGTGCGTCCTTGATTCGATCCTTTGGCCGATCGTTGGGTTGGTCCTTCAATGTGATCAGAAACGCCACCACGTCCTCAACTTCCTGAGCGCTCAGGATCGGGCTGCCGCGCAGGTTTTTCGCGACACGGGTTAGTCCATCGACCCGATAAAACGACGGCATGATCGTAGCCTCATTGAGGCGCGTGGCATCGACCATGCGAAGTCGCAATTCTCCCTCGGTCCAGCGCGAACCGGTACCTGTGAGATCGGGCGAAAGATTGCCCTGGAACCGCTGGTCGGGGAACGGGCCGGCATGGCAGAGCAGACACGTGGTCTCGCGCTTGACCACCAGCGCGCGGCCGTTCGTCGGGTCGCCCGGCTTCCCGGTCAGCGATTTCGGTATCGCACCTTCGATCACCTTGAAAGAAACCAGCGTCTCCTGCGCAAGCGTGGAGCCGGACATTACCGCAACGACGGCAAAACCAAGGAAGCTGCGCCGCATCATCCGAAGGTCTCGCTGGTGATGCGATGGAACCAGTTGTTTGCCTCCTTCGCTTCTTCGGCCCGCACTGCGCGAGAGGCGCCAGTGGAACTGACGACCACAGGCTCGGCCTCGACATATTGACCGTCGTCCGGGCGATAAGTCCCGCGTTGCGAAATCGCGTAATCCGGCGCGACCAAGCTGAAGCACGAACTTCTCAACGTTGGCGTCGCCGGTTGCCGGTCGGCAAGCAGGACGGAGATAGCCGCCGCACATATCGCCCCTTGGGATTGGGCGGCCGACGCCGAGCGCGGCATCGCTCCGGCAATGGCCGCATCCCCGATCACATGCACATTCTTTTGCAGCTTCGACTCGAAGGTCAAAGGATCGACCGGGCACCAGCCGGTCCGGTCGGCAACGCCGGCGAGCCCGGCCGCTTTTCCGGCCGTCTGCGGCGGGATGATATTCACCACCCCGCCGGTGTATTTGTCGAAGTCCGTCATCACCGTCATGGTGGCGACGTCCACGGCCTTCGGCGCACCGCCATCCGACAAACCGACCCACTCGATCAGGCCGGGATAGAGCTCCTGCCACGCGGCCTCGAACAGCTTCTGCATGGTGAAGCTGTCCTTCGCGTCCAGAACGATAACCTTCGATCGCGGTTTTGCCGTCTTCAGATAATGAGCGATGAGGCTCGCGCGCTCGTAAGGTGCCGGCGGGCAGCGTGCGGGGTTGACCGGCACGGTGATGATAACCGCCTTGCCGTCATCTAGCGCTTCAAGCTGCCGGCGCAGCACCTCGATCTCGCCGCCGCTGGTGAAAGCCGGCGGCATCTTGGCCATAGCCGCCCGATCATATCCGTCGAGGACATCGTCCTGAAACGCGATACCGGGAGACACCACGAGGCGATCGAACGGCAGGGTCTGGCCGTCAGCGAGCGTCACGGTCCGTTTGGCATGGTCGACCCCCGTCAGGGGCGACAGCACGACATCGATACCCAGCGCCTTGACGCTATCGTAGCCGAATTGCTGGCTCCGGATGCTGGTCAGGCCACCCAGCACGGCATTGCTGTGCGGTGGCGCGGTGTAAACCGGATTGGTCTCTACCAGTGTGATAGTAACATTCGGTCTGACCTTGCGCAGAGCCCGCGCGCAATTGACGCCGCCGAACCCTCCGCCCACGATCACCACACGCGCGCTGCCCTGCGCGATCAGGGGCTTCGGAAACGCGGCAGCCGCGGCACCAGCCGCGGCTGCCTTGATCACATATCTACGGTCGACTCGGATCACGATATCTGCAGATTATGGTTCTTCAGCGGGAACGACCGATAACGGTTCCCTGTCGCCGCGAAGATCGCGTTGAGCACCGCGGGTGCCGCCACGAAAATCGTCGGTTCGCCGACACCACCCCAGAAATCGTTGGTCGGGATGATGATCGACTCGACATGCGGCATCTCGGCCATGCGGATCGAGCCATAGGTGTCGAAGTTGGTCTCGACCACAGCACCGTCCTTGATGGTGATGCCGCCGTGGAACAAGGCCGACAACCCGTACACGAACGAACCGGCGATCTGCCGCTCGATCTGCGCCGGATTGACCGCGTGCCCCGGATTGGTCGCCGCGACGATGCGGTGCATCTTGATGTTGTTGTCCTTCACCGATACTTCGGCCGCCGCCGCGACATAGCTGCCATAGCCCATATGCTGGCAGATGCCGCGGAAGATGCCGGCTGGCGCCGGCTTGTCCCAGCCGACCTTCTCCGCGACCGCATTCAGAACCGCCAGATGCTTCGGATGCTTGCTCATCATCTTGCGGCGGAAAGCGAGCGGATCCTGCCCGGCCGCATGCGCCAGTTCATCGATGAAGCATTCGAGATAGATCGCATTCTGGTTGTTGTTCACGCCGCGCCAGAACCATGGCGGAACATGCGGATTTCGCATCGAATAGTCGATCAGCACGTTCGGAATGTCATAGCCGAACTGCCCTTCCGCGCCGCCGGCATTCAGCCCTTGGAACGCGATTGGGTCGGAACCGCCTTGCATCGCCTCCGGACGCGCATAGGCAAGGATCGACTGGCCAGAGAGCCGCATATGCAGACCGACCAGGTTGTTGTCCTTGTCGAGCGCGCCGGTGAGCTTGCACTGCGTCACCGGGTGATAGACGCCGTTGGTCATGTCCTCTTCGCGGGACTTGATCATCTTGATCGGGACGCCCGGCATCTGCTTGGCGATGTTGATCGCCTCCGTGACGTATTCGCTGCGCGTGCGCCGGCCGAAGCCGGTGCCGAGCATCAGCCGATGCACCACGCACTTGTCGGCCGGCAGACCCGAGGCCGCGATGGTAGCCGCCAGCGCAGCCTCACCATTCTGCGACGAGGTCCACACCTCGCACTTCTCCGGCGTGTAGAGCACCGTGGCATTCATCGGCTCGAGGCAGACGTGGTTCTGGTACGGATAGGAGTACACTGCTTCGATCTTCTTCGCCGCACCACCGAGCGCGGCCTGGACGTCGCCTGCCTTGTTGCCGACGAACTTCGTATCGGCGGTCAGGCCCTCTTCCAGCCACTTGGCGATCGATTCAGATGAGACATTGGCATTGGGGCCCTTGTCCCATTCGATCGGAAGCGCCTCGAGTGCGGTCTTGGCCTGCCACCAGGTATCGGCAATGACCGCGACCGCCTTGTCGTCGACCTGAACGACCTTCTTGACGCCCTTCATGCCGGCGACTTTGGACGCGTCGAAGCTTTTCACCTTGCCGCCGAAGACAGGGCAATCCTTGATCGCGGCGTTCAGCATGCCCGGCATGGTGAAGTCGATCGAATACACCATCTTGCCGTCGACCTTGTCGCGCGTATCGAGCCGCTTCAGCGGCTTGCCGGCGATCTTCCAGTCTTTCGGATCTTTCAGTGCCGGCTTTTCCGGCACCGGCAGCTTGGCCGCGGCCTCGACCAGCTTGCCATAGCTGAGCTTGCGACCCGACGGACCATGCGTCACGACCGAATTGGCCGCGCTGCATTCTGCAACCGGCACCTTCCACTCATTGGCCGCCGCCTGCACCAGCATCATGCGGGCGGCCGCACCGCCCTCACGCACATATTGATGCGACTCACGGATCGCGCGGCTACCGCTGGAGTTGAAATTGCCCCAGGCGCGCTTGCGCTTCACGTTGTCCATGGGCGTCGGGTATTCGGTCGTGACCTTCGACCAGTCCGCGTCCAGTTCCTCGGCGATCAGCTGCGCCAGGCCGGTCTGCGAACCCTGCCCCATTTCGGCACGCACGACGCGGATCGCAACCGTGTCGTCGGGCTTGATCGCAACCCAGATGCCGAGTTCGTTTGGCGTCAGGTTTTCGCCAAAGCCCTGCGCCGGTCCAGCCTGGGCCAGCGCGGCGCGGCCGAACGGCAGATCGAAGCCGAGCGCCATGCCGCCGGCGGCGGCCGTTCCGATGACGAAGGCGCGGCGATTCATTTTCGGGACCATGTTCATGCGGACCTCCCTCATGCCTTCGCCGCGGCATGGATCGCCGCACGGATCTGCTGGAAGGTGCCGCACCGGCAGATATTGGTCATCTCGCGATCGATATCTTCGTCGGTCGGCTTCGGATTGTTCTTGAGCAGTTCCACCGCGGCCATGATCTGACCGGACTGGCAATAGCCGCATTGCGGCACATCGTGGTCGAGCCAGGCTTGCTGCACTTTGTGCAGCGCATCATTCTTGGCCAGGCCTTCGATCGTGGTGATGGACTTGCCTTCGGCATCTCCGACCTGAAGGCTGCAGGACCGCACCGCGCCCATGCCTTCGATCTGGACCGTACAAGCGCCGCATTGTGCGATGCCGCAACCGTATTTCGTGCCGTTCAGGCCTACATTTTCGCGGATGACCCACAACAGCGGGGTCGTTGGGTCGACATCGATATTATGCGTCTGCCCATTGATGGTCAGTCGAGGCATCAACTCCTCCAAATTTTTATGTCGCGCGGCTTACGGACACGCTGTGGCGAGTATAGCCAGTTTTGACTCGATCAAAAGAGTGATGGGGCGGGATAGAAAGTTTTTGATCGCAAGGAATAATCGAAGAATAGCCAAAACTGGATCGCGTCATCTGTCTCGCGGCGATGTCTATCCGCAGCAAAGCTTAGACCTGTTGGCACTGGCGTTCGGCGGGGCAACGCGTGACGACAATTTCACCGTCGCATTGCAGCCACAAATGCTGCAACGCGGCCGGTGTTCTGCTAACCAGCGAGCCATGCATCTCGCAGTCATCGGAAATGGTATCGTCGGTACCGCGTGCGGCGCATTCCTGCAGCGTGACGGGCGCCGGATCACCTTCATCGACCCTATCGAACCGGGCGAAGCCACCTCGTTCGGCAATGCCGGGTCGCTGTCACCATCTGCCTGCCTGCCGGTCGGCATGCCAGGGATGTGGAAGAAGGTCCCCGGCTGGCTGCTCGATCCGCTCGGGCCGCTCACCATCAAATGGTCCTATACACCCCTCGTGACTCCGTGGCTCATCCGCTTCATGCGTCACACAAGCCCGGCGGAGGTGACGCGGATTGCGACCGCTTTGCGCGGCCTGCTGGCGCCGATCTTCGAATGCTACGAACCCTTGCTGCAGCGCGCAAATGCCACCGGCCTCGTCCGCCACAGCGGCTGTCTCTACGTCTATTCGAGCAAGGACATCGCCCGCCAGTGGCAATGGGGCATGGACCTTCGCAGGAAACTCGGTGTCGAGCTGCAGGATGTGGCTCAGGACGAGTTGGAAGAACTTGAGCCGGACCTGAAGGGACGCTTCCGCTTCGGCATCCTGGCGCCGCAGAATGGTTCGACCCTCGATCCCGAGGCGCTGACCAAGGCGCTGTTCGCGCAATGCGTCAAGGACGGCGCGAGCGTGAAGCGTCAGCGCGTGACTGAACTGCAGCGCAGCCGCGATCGCCTCACCGGCATTACCCTCGAGGACGGGGAAACGGTCGATTGCGACGGCGTGGTGATCGCAGGAGGCGCATGGTCGCGCGCGCTCGCGGCGCAGCTTGGCGCGCAGATCCCGCTGGAAACACAGCGCGGCTATCATGTCACCGTGCGTAGCAACAATCTGAAGCTTCGGCACACCGTCATGGCAGTCGAGCATAACATGATGGTCAACCCGATGCGCATGGGACTGCGGCTCGCGGGCTCGGTTGAATTTGCTGGCTTAAAGGCGCCGCCGAATTACGCGCGCGCCGACGCCCTGCTCGACAGGGGTCGCGAGATGTTTCCGCATCTCGACGTAAGCGACACCAGTCAATGGATGGGCCACCGTCCCTGCCTGCCGGACAGTCTGCCAGTGATCGATCGCGTTCCCGGCCTGCAGAACGCGTGGTTCGCGTTCGGCCATGGCCATATCGGCATGTGCGGCGCACCGACCACGGGCCGCGAGATTGCCAACCTCGTCGCCGGCCGGACACCCGAAATCGATCTGACACCATTCGCTGCTGATCGTTTCGGCTCTGCCCGGTAATGCACCTGATGCCCCATCCCTTGATCTCACACGCGGACGATCCCTCACCGGGCGAGGCGTCCACAGGATGGGACATCGCGATCGATGTCGGCGGCACCTTCGTCGATATCGTTGCGCGCCCGCTTGCGGGTGGCCGCTGGCGCACAGGCAAGCATCTGCGAAGCGGCTTGGATACCGCTGACGCCATCTCGGCAGCGGTTTTGAGTTTTTTGCAGAAGGAAGAGATCGACCACAGCGACGTCGTCCACTTGCGTCACGGCACCACGATCGCCACCAACGCGCTGCTCGAATTGCGCGAGCCGCCGGTCGTGCTGATCACCACCTCCGGCTTCGCCGACGTCCTTACGCTCGGACGGCAGCACCGGCGCGATCTCCGGAAATCGTTTCCACAGCCGCCGGTCCCTCCGCATATCTGCCTAGGCGATCATCGGTTCGAACTGTCGGAGCGCGTCGACGCACACGGCAACGTGGTGACGGCACTCGACGCGTCCGCACTTGAAAACATGATCGACCGGGTCGCCGCAATCCACGGCCCGCATCAGACGCCACCGCCCGTCGCGGTGTGCCTCCTGTTCGCGCCGCTCAATCCGGTTCACGAATGCGCGGTCGCATCGGCGCTTCGCGCGCGATGGCCGGAAATTCATCTTTCGTTGTCTCACGAGGTCGATCCACGATTGCGCGAGTTCGAACGCACGCTCACCACGGTCCTCGACGCCTATGTCCGTCCCTCGGTATCGGACTATCTCCGACGCCTTGAACGATCGCTCCGCTCGCAGAGCCTGCCGGCTCCGTGGATCATGCGTTCGGTGGGCGGTCTTGCGCCATCGTCCAGTTGCGTTGCCGCTCCGTTGACACTCGCAATGTCGGGCCCCGCCGCCGCCGCAAACGCCGTCCGCGATGCAGCGGCGCGCCACTTCGCGACCACGGCCATCGGCATTGATGTCGGGGGCACCAGTACGGATATCTGTCTGATTGCAGATGGCGAAGTGCTCACATCCAGCACGCTCACACTCGGCGAACTCGATATCCGCGTTCCGTCCGCCGATATCGCTTCGGTCGCGATCGGCGGCGGCTCGATCCTCAGGATGGTGGGCGGATTGCTTCGCGTTGGGCCGCATTCGGCCGGAAGCAATCCCGGACCCGCATGTTTCGGCCGCGGCGGCACTTTACCCACGCTCACTGACGCCGCCTTGATGGCCGGGCTCCTCCCCGAACGTCTTGGCGCCGAACTCGCGCTCGATCGCAGCGCCGCGATGCTGGCATTGATGTCTGCGTTCGGAATTGATGCAGACGACGTCGCCGCGGCTGCCTTCGGCGCGGTCAAGGTGGCCGAAGCCCTGATCGCTGAAGCCGTTCGCCGCAAGGCGTTTTCGCGCGGGGTCGATCCACGAAGCGCGATGCTGGTCGCAGCCGGAGGCGGCGGCGCCCTGCACGCGGCCGAAATCGCCGACCGCATTGGATGCCGCAAAGTGATCGTGCCGCCGGCCGCGGGCGTTCTGGCGGCAACGGGACTCATGCAGGTTGGATTTTGCGAGCAGACCGAGCGGCCGGTGGAGATGCCGCTGACGAACGAGGCAGTTGTCGGCCTTGCAAAGCTGGCAGCGGACAATTGCGCAGAATTGCTCAAGACGGTGACGGCATGGTCCCACAGCACGAGCTGCGTAACGGTCCGGCACGAACTGGAGATCAGCTATCACGGCCAGGGCCATTCACTCGCAATTCCGTTCGCGCCGGATACGGACGATGCGGCGGCGCTGGCGGCACGCTTCGATGCTCTGCATGAGCGTGTGCGCGGCCATGCCTTCGAGACCAGACGGCGCATTCTGGCGTTGCGCAGCATCGCAACATCCGCCGTCAACGACCCCGCGACGACGATACGTGCCGACCATGCCGGGATCCCGGCCGATCCCATGCCGCACCGGATTGTCGCGACGGAGCCGCCATTACGCTGCCCGGTCTTTTCCCGCGCCTTCCTCTCGGCCGCCACACTCCTCAACGGTCCGGCCCTGATCGACGCCGTCGACACCACGATCTGGCTGCCACCGGGATGGCGCTGCGAGGTGGCGCCGGACGGAACTCTGCGGCTCACGGCGGGGGGACAGGCATGACCGCCGCACGTGAATCGCTGCGCGAGGCCGCGGCGCACGAAATCTTCCGTATAGCGCTGGAGGGCCTGGCCGATCGCATGCAGGATTCGCTGTTGCGCGCGGCCTGCTCTGTGGTGGCCCGCGAGGGCATGGACTGCGCGGCGGCCTTGTTCCTGCCGGACGGTCGCGTGCTGGCGCAGGCGAGTTCGCTGCCGTTGCTGCTGGGCGGCATGATCCCGGCGGTGCGCGGCATTCTCGATCGTTTTCCAGCAACGTCGATGCAGGACGGCGACGGATACCTGCAGAATGATCCGTGGTCCGGCGGCACCCATCTGCCCGACATTATTATCGTGCGCCCGGTGCGCGCCGATGGCCGGACCGTGGCGCTGGCGGCGACCATCCTGCATCATCAGGATGTCGGCGGGCTGGCCGCTGGATCGGTGCCGCCCGACGCCCGCGACATCTTCCAGGAAGGCTTGCGGATCCCGCCGGTGCAATGGCGCCGCGCCGGCACGGAAGATGCTGGAATCGCAGCCATTCTGGCTGCCAACAGCCGCGCCCCAGACCTGCTGAACGGCGACCTTGGAGCGCAATGGGCCGCGGTGTCGCTGGGCGCGCGCGAGGTCGGCGAGCTGGTTCTATCGATGGGCATACCGGCATTCGAGCGGGCGCGCGACGCGCTGATCGACCATGCCCGCCAGATGACGCAAGATGCGCTCGGCGGCCTGCATGACGGCGTCGCGATCGCCGAGGATGCACTCGACGGCGACGGCCTGAGCGACACGCCCGTCCCGCTGCGCGTGACCTTGCGCAAGAGCGGCGGCGCCCTAAAGCCCCATCTGGAGATCGATTTCGAAGGCTCCGCGCCGCAAACCCAGGGCCCGGTCAATGCCGCGCCGTCCGGGCTGCTCGCCGCCACCTTCGCGGTGCTGCGGCATCTGGCGCCGGACGCGCCGGCCAATCACGGCATGCTGGCGCCGGTCACGCTGAAACTGCCCGACGGCAGCGTGGTCAATCCGCGCTTCCCCGCCGCGGTCAATGCACGCACAGCGACTGTGAAACTCGCCTGCAACGCCATGCTCTCTGCGCTCTCACGGCTGGGCGAACCGGAAGACGCCGTGGCCTCCAATGGCGGCGTGGCCGTGGTGCTCTCCGCCGGCGGCCAGGACGATGCCGGCCGCAACTGGTTCTTCACCGAAATCATCGCCAGCGGCTCCGGCGGCGGACCGGCGGGACCGGGCGTCGCCGGCATCTCCACCGATGTCAGCAATGCGCGCAATGTGCCGGTGGAAATGCTGGAGATCGCTGCGCCAATCCGGGTCGAGACCACGATGCGACGGCGCGGATCGGGCGGCGCGGGCCTGCATCAAGGCGGCGATGGCGTGCGTCGCGTCTACCGGCTGCTGGAAGGCTCTGCGACGGTGTCCTATCGCGGCGAGCGGCATCATCGCGGCGCCTCCGGCGCCCAGGGCGGCGGCGATGGCGCGCCGTCCGCAGCCTTCATCGAGCGTCATAATGGCACTGTCGAAACGCTTGCCTCCAAGGCCCGCTTTGTCTGGAATGCCGGCGACCGGCTCATCATCGAAACGGCGGGCGGCGGCGGTTGGCGCGCTATCTCATCGCCCACCGCGCCCTCGCCCATCCCGAACCAGGAGTAAGACACATGCTGACCCGTCGCGACGCATTGGGAGCCGGTTTGATCGGCTTGGCGCTGGCGATCTCAGGACCCGCGCAGGCGCAATCCTGGCCGTCGCAGAATATCCGGCTGGTGGTGCCTTTCCCGCCGGGGGGGAGCACCGACGTACTGGCGCGCCGGCTGGCAGAAGGGCTGCGCGAACGCCTCGGCCAGACCGTGATCGTGGAGAATCGCGGCGGCGCCGGCGGCACCATCGGCTCGGAATTCGTCGCGAAATCGGCCCCCGACGGCTACACCCTGCTGATGGGAGTCACCGGATCGCACGGCGTCGCGCCGAGCCTCTATCCCAATCTCGGCTACCAGCCGCTGCGCGACTTCGCGCCGATCTCGCTGCTCGTGTCGGCGCCGCTGGTGCTGGTGGTGAACCCCGAGGTCCCGGCCAGGACGCTGCAGGACTTCATCGCGCTGGCCAAGAAGGAGCCGGACACGCTGACCTACGGCACGCCCGGCAACGGCACCTCGATGCATCTCACCGGCGTGACCTTCGACCTGCAGGCCGGCACCAAGCTCATCCATGTGCCCTATAAGGGATCCGCCGGCGCGCTGACCGACCTGTTGAGCGGGCAGATCAAGAGCATGTTCGGCGACCTTCTGGTTGTTCTGCCGCAGATCCGCGCCGGCAAGATCAACGCGCTCGCCGTCACCTCGAAGGATCGCAACCCGCTACTGCCGGACGTGCCCACCATGGCCGAAGCCGGACTGCCGGGCTTCGAGGTGCTGTCCTGGCAGGGCCTGTTCGCACCCGCCGGCACGCCGCCGGCAGTGGTCGAGCGTCTGAGCAAGGAGGTGCGCGCGGTGATGGAAAGCAAGGACGTGAAGGACTTCTTCGCCGCGCAGGGCTTCCTGGTCGGCGCCACCACGCCGGCCGAATTCACCGCCTTTGTCGGCTCCGAGGTCAAGCGCTGGGGCGAAATCGTCAAGGCCGGCAACGTCAAGCCGAACTAGGCATCACTCGCAGCCCGCGTCGAACCCCGGCGCGGGCCGTTGAGGTTAGCGGACATGTCCCGGACCGGCCGCGATGACCGGCCGATCATTTTGATCGCGACTTGCTCCGGCGCTTTCCGGCCCGAGCATCTGCGATGGTCTGCAATGGTCTGGGATGACGTGTGCGCGGCCCGGACGGCCAGACGGCGACTGCCGCGTTGCAGCGACATCGACACGATTGTTCCAGATTTTTGGAAAGTGCCTTCAGAGCTCGGCGCGGCCCGAGCCTGCTGGATACCTCGGCCTAATTGCCCTACCGTCGCCTGTTAGATGAAGCTTTCCGCTCTACACATTCAGGGTTGCAACGCCGACCTCAGGTCTGATTGAATGCCGGATAAAGTGAATCGGGCTAGCCCCTCAAGTGCGAGTCCAATCAACACGTAATAGCCCACCGACGCGAAGATAAAAAACCACTCTTCGGATTGAGACAGGGTTCGCCCTGCATCAAGCGAAGCCCAGACTAGCAAAATCCAATTCACCACAGCGCCCGCAGCGGTGAACCAAAGGAATGGCCAAAGTAATTTCTCCAACTTTTCTGTCTCGTTGTGCAGACGCAGTTTCAGCGAAGAGTAGGTGAAAACTTTCTCTCGCGCTGCAGTAGTAGCGACACCTTGCGAGGCACTAAGCGCGCCATCGATCTGCTTGCGCATATTATGTACGCGCATGTCTACGGGTATTCGAAACACAGAGAGGCCGGCTCCGATTCCGAAACCCAACTGCAGAAGACTAGAGAATTCACCGAGTGTAGCCACTACCGCCCCCTGAAAGTATGACCTTAAAGCATCTGAAAACCCTTCGCGAACAACGACACTTCCTTCTTCAGGACGTGGCTGAAAAAGCGATTATTGCACCTTCGAGGTTGAAAGCAATCGAGGAAGGCGATCGCGAGCCATCGTACATTCAAATTGAAAAACTAGCGGCCGTTCTCGGAGTTACTCCTTACGTTCTCGCATCAGACACACTTCCTAATCTCCAGCAATCATTGCCGGACTATCGGAAAGCAGAGCCCACGCCCGCTCATCTGAGTCCTGCTGGCGCGCGCAGGGTATGGCAGGCCGAGGCGGTTTCCGATTTTGCGGCGCAGATGGTTTCCACGTTCGGATACCAGCGCCCAAAATGGGCGGACGATGTCCCGAAGGGAGCGGTTGATAGAAAGCTTGCTGTTGCGCTGCGCAGCTATTTCGACAATTGGTGCGCCTCGCGCATAGATGCATTCGAATTGCTTGGGCCAGATGAACATAAAACCCTCCAGTGTTTTCGCATATTTTTGGAGGTGCAAGGTCTCGCGGTAAGCATAAATGATGCGCCCGCAAAGGATTATCTGGGTTTCTACACGAACAGCGACACCAGCGTACCCATCGCGTTTATCAATCGGAATATTCTTTCTAAGAAAGCTCAACTATTTACGGCGGTGCACGAATTTGCGCATCACCTACTCAAAGCAGACGGCATCTCAAATCCTTTTCAAGTGCGCAACGCAGTCGAGCGAACTTGTAATCAGTTCGCAGCCGAATTCCTCGCTCCGACTGAGGCGTTTAATGACTTGATTGAAAGAAAAATTACAGCCGGCATTCGCAGTGACGTTTTTGCACTTGTGGCTGCGGCGTCCTCTATTTCGTTGCTGAGCAAACATGCTGCGGCCATCCGCCTAGTCGAATGCGGTTACCTGACCCAGGCGCAACTTGTTGCTTGGGAAAACGTCTTTAGTAGAAATGCGCGAGAGGAAAAAGATAACGAGGAGAGCGCGGAATTTGGACAGGTGCATGCAAAGCGATTATCTGAAATTGGATATCTACCGACCTATTTAGCTTTGCAGGCCTTTAATGTCGGCGCCATCGACAGCATCGACGTGCGCGATGCAATTTCGCTTCCCGAAAGCCTTCAAGACAGGGCGTTTGCTCTAGTCGAGAGAAGATTTAAGATTGCAGGCGACCGATGAGTTTGCCTGAAGTCGATGGCTGGATAATTGACTTCCGAACCGTGCGCGCGATTTTCGAGTCCGGCAGCAACCAGCGCATCGATCATTGCGTCCAAGGCTGCAAGACCGGAAAGCTGTTCGCGTGCCATGAAGACAGGGATGATATTAAATCACACCCTGCGTTGAAGGCAGTTTTTTTCGATGATCAGATGTGCATCTGCGTTCCCGACGCAGACGTTTTGGCGAGAGCTTGCACTATAGCAAGCTCTGATGTGGCCGCGAAGCGTATGAAAGGGAATGAGGCCGCGGTATTCATTGCGGCGACAGCTGCCTCAAAAAATCTTGGCGTGATATCGGATCACACATCCTTCATTTTTTCCACGGTGAGCGATATTTGCATCTCTATTGGTGTGCCGGTGATGACTGCCGATCAGTATTTTGCGGCTTTGTGAACTCGGTCGCTCCCCATAACAGCGCACCCCCACCACACCCGATCGTGACTATCGCACTGCAATAACTGCCGCTAAGGCTTTGCCGCCCGCGCATCGGCGGGCGAAGAACCGGGCCCCGGCTCGATCCTTGCAAGTTCACCGAACCAATTCAGGCTCCGTCCTGTCGGCGTGACCGCGACGGGGTGCAAACGTACCTTTGACCGGTCTCAAAAACTTCAATGCCGCTTGGCATAAGACTTTCAGGATGCGTGCCCGATCATGACCGACACTCCCGCCACCAACACTCCCGCAGACAACGCCCCCGGCGCGCCGCGCCCGGCCCGCGAAGAGGTGCTGGTCGATCTCGCGCTGCAGGGCGGCGGCTCGCACGGCGCCTTCGCCTGGGGCGTGCTCGACCGGCTGCTGGAAGAGCCATGGCTGAAGATCGAAGGCGTGTCGGGCACATCGGCCGGTGCGATGAACGCCGCCTTGCTGGCCGATGGCTTTGCCGCCGGCGGCGCGGAGGGCGCGCGCAAGGCGCTCGACAATTACTGGCGCAAGGTGTCCGAGGCCGCACGCTTCAGCCCGTTCCAGCGCGGGCCGGTGGACCGGTTGCTGGGCCGCTGGTCGCTCGATCATTCGCCGCTGTTCGTGTTCATGGACATGATGTCGCGACTGTATTCGCCCTATGACCTGAACCCGAGCGGCTTCAACGCGCTGGCGCCGATCCTGGCGGAGCAGATCGATTTCGAGCGGCTGCGCAACTCGCCGATCAAGGTCTTCATCACCGCCACCAATGTGCGCACCGGACGTCCGCGCATCTTCCGCAACGCCGACATCACGCCGGAGGTACTGATGGCGTCGGCCTGCCTGCCGACGCTGTTCCAGGCGGTGGAGATCGACGGCGAGGCCTATTGGGACGGCGGCTATTCCGGCAATCCGACGATGGCGCCGCTGGTCAACGAACTCGTCTCCGACGACACCATCCTGATCCCGATCAATCCGGTGGAGCGGCCGGGCACGCCGAAGACCGCGCATGACATTCTCAACCGCCTCAACGAAGTCTCGTTCAACGCGGTACTGATCAAGGAATTGAAGATGATGGCGCTGTTGCGCCGGGTCGCCAATATCGACACCGGCGAAGGCGCGGCCTGGGGCCGGATGCGCATGCACATGGTCCGCAACCGGATCATGGACAAGCTCGGCGCATCGTCCAAGCTGAATGCCGAATGGGAATTCGTCAGCATGCTGCGCGAAGAGGGCCGCATCGCCGGCGAGGAATTCCTGGCCGCGCATGCGGACGATATCGGCAAGACGTCGACGCTCGACATCGACCGGTTGCTGACGGAGATGCAGTAAGTGGGGACGCGCTAGGTTATGGGTCTTCTTGGCATTCTGGTCGGCCTCGCGGGCCTGATCTTCTTCGCCTATCGCGGATCGAGCATCCTCATCCTCGCGCCAATCGCCGGCCTGATCGCGGCGGCCTTCGCCGGCTATCCGCTGCTGGCGAGCTGGACGCAGACCTTCATGTCCAATGCTGCCGATTTCATCGCGCAGTTCTTCCCGCTGTTTCTCCTAGGCGCATTGTTCGGCAAGCTGATGGAGGATTCCGGCTCGGTCACCTCGATCGCGAACTACATGGTGACCAAGCTCGGCGCGCAGCGCGCGATCCTCGCGGTGGTGCTGGCCGGCGCCATCGTCACCTATGGCGGCGTCAGCCTGTTCGTGGCGTTTTTCGTGATCGCGCCGATGGGCATGGCGCTGTTCAGCCAGGCCGGCGTGCCGCGCCGGCTGATGCCGGCCGCGATCGCGCTCGGCACCTCGACCTTCACCATGTCGGCGATGCCGGGCACGCCGGCGATCCAGAACGCGATCCCGATGCCGTTCTTCGGCACCACGCCGTTCGCCGCGCCGGGCTTAGGGATTCTCGCGTCGCTGATCATGCTCGGCTTCGGCCTGTGGTGGCTGCAGCGCGCGGAAGCAAAAGCGCGCGCCGCCGGAGAGGGCTTCGGCCCGATCGCCAGCGACACAGCCGACAAGGCAGCGGACGATCCGCTGATCCGCGAGCGCGCCTCGACCGCGCGCGAGTTCGATCCGGCCGAAGTCCATCGCAGCACCGAAGCGCCGAGCGGACCGCCCATTGGTCTCGCGGTCCTGCCGCTGATCGTGGTGATCGTGGTCAATCTCGCGATGTCGTTCTTCATCCTGCCGCGGATGAACGTCGCATTCCTCGCCGAACCGCAATGGGGCGCGACCACCATGTCCGCGGTCGGCGGCCTGTGGTCGGTGATGGTGGCGTTGCTGGCCGCCATCGTCACCGTGATCGCGATCAATTTCCGCAGCGTGCCGGCGCTGCGAGCGACAATGACCGCGGGCGCCAACGCCTCGGTGCTGCCGATCGTCTCGGTCGCGAGCCTGGTCGGCTTCGGCGCGGTGGTGGCGTCGCTGCCGGCCTTTGCATTGGTGCGCGACTGGGTGTTGTCGATCGACGGCGGCCCGCTGGTGTCGCTGGCGGTCGCAACCAATATTCTCGCCGCGCTGACCGGCTCGGCGTCGGGCGGCCTGACGATTGCGCTCGACGCGCTCGGGCCGAGCTACATGAAGCTTGCCGCCGAGACCGGCCTCAACCCGGAGCTGATGCACCGCGTCGCCGTGATCGGCGCCGGTACGCTCGATTCGCTGCCGCATAACGGCGCGGTGGTGACGCTGCTCGCGGTCTGCGGCTGCACCCACCGCGAGAGCTATCTGGATATCGTGATGGCCGCCGTGGTCGGCGCGCTGATCGCGCTCGCCGCGGTCATCGTGATGGGGACGCTGTTCGGCTCGTTCTGATGCGGCGCGATCCGCGTCGCATCAGAATATTGTCGGCTCCGACGCCTCAGGCGCTCTAGGTCTTCCGCACCGCCTCATCCGGCTCCGGGATTTCGCCCGGCTGATAGCCCGGCAATGAGCCGGCCGGAATGATGGCGATGAAAGCGAGCGCCGCCATCAGCAGCAGCCCGAATTTCAGCGCGCGCAATCGCGACTCGGTATTGACCCGCACCGCTTCCGCCACCTGTGCCGGTGATGCGGAGGTTTTCGACAGTGTCTCCTGCAGCCGGTCGTTGCTGACGAAGTTGATGCTGTCGAGATTGACCTGTGCCTGCAATTCCGGCGTCAGCTTCGGCGCGGCATTGATCGCCGCCAGCATGATGGCGCTCAAGAGACCGACCAGCAGCGCGCCGGCCACCGCGGTGCCGACCGCCGCCGCCAGGTTGTTGGTGGTGCCGCGCAGCGAGCCGACGTCGCCCGCAAGCTCCTTCGGCGACGCCGTCACCAGCACGTTGAACAACAGCGTCACCAGCGCGCCCTGCCCGATCCCGAACAGCACCAGGCCGATCAGCACCGGGCCGGCGCTCCAGTCGTTGCGCACCACATAGGCGAGCCACAGGAGCGCCGCGGTGCACAGGATGAAGCCGTAGCGGCCGATCTGGCGCGGGGTGAAGCGGTCATAGAACCGCACGATCAGCATCGCGGCGAAGAACACCGTCAGGTTGAACGGCATCATCGCGATCGCGGTCGCGATCGGCGAGCGGCCCTGCACGATCTGGATATAGAGCGGCACCGAGAAGTTCAGCATCGCCTCGAGCGCGACCACCGCGAACATGCAATAGACCGCGGCCCGCTCCTTCGGCGAATCCAGCACCTCCAGCGCCAGCAGCGGCGTCTTGCCGGCCTGCTGCACGCGATGCGTCCATCGCAGGAACACATAGCCCAGCATGACGCCGACCAGGATGAAGATCGGCGCCGGCGACGCGCCAGCGATGTTGAACGGCGCGCCGGGCGTCGCCAGCGTCAGGCCCCAGCGGTTCAGGTTGTTGAAGCCGAAGCTGATCAGCACGATCGCCGCCGCGGCCAGCACGACGCCGATGAAATCGATCTGCACCTCGGGGCGGCCTTTGTCCGGCTTGAGCCGGAAGCTCAGGAGGAAAACGATGGCCGACACCACGATCAGGATGCCGAAGGCCGGACGCCAGCCGATATAGGTGCCGAGGACGCCGCCGATCACGAAGGCCAGCACGCCGGCAGCGGCGCGGGCCGAGCCCAGCGCGCCCAGCGCGGTGGCCTGCTGCTTGCCCTTGTAGTTCTCGGCGATCAGCGCCACCAGCGACGGCACGATCACGGCACCCGCCGCTCCGCTCAGCGCTTGCGCGGTGATCATCATGTTCGCAGTCGGGCTGAAGGTCATCAGCACCTGCGCGCCGCCGAACACGATGACGGCCACCCGGAAGACATTGATTGCGCCGTAGCGCTGGGTGAGCTTGGCGCCGAGCATGACGAAACCGGCGACCAGCATCGAATAGGCGACGATCCCGGTCGCGACCGTCGTGGGCGGCACGTTGAAGCTCTGGACCATGCCGCCCATCGCCACCGGCAGCGAGGCGACGTTGAAGGACATGATCATCTGCCCGAGTGCGATGGCGATCATCGGCACCCAGGATTCCTGAACCTCCGACTGCGGTGCGGTTGCCGTTACGGTCGTCATGATGCGCCCCTCCCCGAAGGCTCGATCTTTTGCAGATGCTGTGCCGAAACGCGGTCGGCCGGCCGTCAGACTTCAGGCTTTGAAACGAACAGATCCATGCCCAGGCGCTGCGACAGATATTTCGCGACCAGTTGCCCCTTGACGCTGTTGCCCGCCTTGTCGAGCGGCGGCGCGAAGGTGCCAAGTCCGCCCTTGCCGGGCGATACGGTGACGATGCCGCCGCCGATTCCGCTCTTGCCCGGCAGGCCGATGTCGTAGAGCCAGTCGCCCGATGTTTCGTAAAGGCCCGCGGTGGTCATGACCGCCAGCGCGTAATGACACACCGACGGATCGACCACGCGCTCCTTGGTGACCGGATTGACGCCGCCATCGGCCAGCGTCGCGCCCATCACCGCAAGATCCCTGGCGCTCACATTCAGGGAGCATTGCCGGGTGTAGAGGTCCACCGCTTCCATCGGCTCGCAATAGATGCTGTTCACGCTGAGCAGGAATTGCGCGATGCTGCGGTTACGAAAATTGGTCTCCCGCGCGGAGGCCAGGACCTCGTCGTTCATCGGCAGTTTGCGGCCGGCGAATTTCGACAGGCCATCGTGGATGAAGGCCCATTTCTCCTCCACAGTCCGGCCCGGGACGAGACTCGTGGTGGCGATGGCGCCGGCATTGACCATCGGATTGGTGCGCCCGTCCGGCATGCGCTCGATGCCGGCGACCGAGTTGAAGGCATAGCCGGTGGCGTTGGCGCCGAGCTTCGCACGCGCCTCTTCCGCCCCGATCTGCTGACAGACCAGCGCGAAGATGAACGGCTTCGACACGCTCATGATGGAAAATTCGTGGTCGGTGGCGCCGGCGGCATAGACATTGCCACGCACGCCAACCACGCAGATGCCGAACAGATCGCGCGGCACGCGAGCGAGCGCCGGATAAACCTGGGAATTCTCACCCTCGTCGTTCGACTTGAAGCGCTCATGGGCGCTCTGCACAAGCTTTTGGACCTGCTCCGGCGACGGCAGATGACCGGTCGAGACATATCCGGCCTCCTCGTCGAGGCGCGCATCCATAACCGTATCCTCCGCAATGGCTTATTCTGAAAGCAATTCAAAAAAGACAGTCGAGGGCATCTGACATCAGGGGGCACGCTGCGTCAACGCAGTAACAGACTGGTGCATTGCAACACCCATGCCCTCGCGATATGCCAAACCGTGTTTTGACGGCGCGCCACGGTGTTCGATGATGTGTCATCGCTTCCGTGTATGGAGTGCATCAAAGTCGTGCAGGCGACCCAAGCCTGAAAGCCTGTTCACAAGCGGCGCATGACATGCGACAGGGACGTCCTCTGGTACAATTCTGCCACGACATCATTGCGTAATCGCAATGGCGTCATGCTGCTGCAACGGCAGTATTGGCGCTGTTGCAGTTTCCTGCCACGGTAGCTCGCAAAACAGATGCGAATTGCAGCCGGCCGATCTCGAGGGACTGATGAATTTGCGAACAACCGCCCGCCATCCGCTGCGAAGGGCCGCCACCGGCTCGCTGCTGATCGTTCTCCTTCCCGCCTTGCTCATCGGCTGCTCGCGCGAAGAGGAAAAGGCCGAGCCTGACATCCGGCCGGTGCGCGCGCTCAAGGTGGAGCGCCGCGACACCGGCGTGCCGGTGACACTGACCGGCCGTATCGCGGCCGAGGACGAGGTCTCGCTCGCTTTCCGCATTTCCGGCCGCATGATCAAGATGGACGTCAATGTCGGCGACCGGCTGACGCCGGGACAGGTGGTCGCGCAGCTCGATTCGGTGAACGAACAGAACGCCTTGCGCACCGCCCGGGCCAATCTCACCGCCGCCGAGGGCCAGCTGACCCAGGCGCGCAATCACTTCGAGCGGCAGGACACGTTGCTGAAGCAGGGCTGGACCACGCGGGTCATTCACGAACAGGCCACGCAGGCGCTGCAGACCGCGGAATCCCAGGTCGAGGCCGCCGAGGCGCAGCTCAAGACCGCGCAGGACCTGGTCGGCTTCACCGAATTGAAGGCCGATGCGCCCGGCGTGGTGACCGCCATCGGCCCGCGCGCCGGCGAAGTGGTGCAGATCGGCCAGATGATTGCACGGGTCGCGCGCCAGGATGGCCGCGACGCCGTGTTCGACGTGCCCGCGCAACTGATCCGGGCGGCGCCGAGCGATCCGCTGATTACGGTGTCGCTGAGCGACGACCCCAAGGTGACGGCCGAAGGCCGCGTGCGCGAGGTCGCGCCCCAGGCCAATCCGGTGACCCGCACCTTCGAGGTCAAGGTCGGCCTGACCAATCCGCCGGAGGCGATGCGACTCGGCGCGACCGTCGTCGGACGCATGGAATTGGCGGCGGTGTCGGTGTTCGAGATTCCGGCCAGCGCGCTGACGCGCTCGAATGATCAGGCCGCGGTCTGGATCGTCGATCCGAAGAAGAACACGGTGGCGATGCGCAATGTCGATGTGGTGCGCTTCGACCAGAACCAGGTGTCGGTCGGATACGGGCTGGAGAATGGCGACATCATCGTGACCGCCGGCGTGCAGGCGCTGCATCCGGGTCAACAGGTCCGCCTGCTCGGAATGAACCCGAGAAACAATCCATGAGCTTCAATCTGTCGGAATGGGCGCTCAAGAACCGCTCGATCACCATCTATCTGATGATCATCGCGGTGCTGGCGGGCGTCGGCTCGTATTTCAAGCTCGGCCGCGCGGAAGACCCGACCTTCATCATCAAGACCATGGTGGTGTCCGCGGCATGGCCGGGCGCCACCGTCGAAGAGACGCTGAAGCAGGTCACGGAGCGGCTCGAGCGCAAGCTGCAGGAGACTCCGCATCTCGATTTCCTGCGCAGTTTCACCCGCGCCGGCGTCACCACCATCTTCGTCAATCTCAAAGGGTCGACGACAGCGCAGCAGGTGCCTGACGTCTGGTACGATGTCCGCAAAAGCATCGGCGACATCCGGCACACGCTTCCGGCCGGGGTGATCGGCCCGGCCTTCAACGACGATTTCGGCGACACCTTCGGCATCATCTACGGCTTTACCGCGGACGGCTTCACCCAGCGCGAGTTGCGTGACTATGTCGAGACCATCAGGTCCGAGCTGCTGCATGTCGCGGATGTCTCCAAGATCGAAATCCTCGGCGCGCAGGACGAACGCATCTTCGTCGAATTCTCTACCAAGGACCTCGCCAATCTTGGGCTGGAGCGAGCGCAACTGATCGCGGCGCTGCAGGCGCAGAACGTGGTGCAGCCGGCCGGCGCCGTGCAGACCGCCGCCGAGACCCTGCAGATTCGCGTGTCCGGTGCCTTCCAGTCCGAAGAGGACGTGCGCAACATCAATTTCGTTGTCGGCGGCCGGGTGTTGCGGCTGGCCGACATCGCCAATGTGCGGCGCGGCTATGCCGATCCGCCGCAGCCGATGTTCCGCGTCAATGGCACGCCCGCCATCGGGCTTGCGATCGCGATGCGCGACGGCGGCGACATCCTCGCGCTGGGCAAGAACCTGACTAATACGATGACGCGCCTTAGCGCCAACCTGCCGATCGGCGTCGAGCCGAAGCTGGTCGCCGATCAGGCCGTCACGGTGGAGAGCGCGATCTCCGAATTCATGACGTCGCTGTGGCAGGCGGTCGGCATCATTCTGTTCGTCAGCTTCATCAGCCTCGGCCTGCGGCCGGGGCTCGTGATCGCGACCGCGATTCCGCTGACGCTGGCGGTCGTGTTCTCGGTGATGGAGATCGTCAATATCGACATGCAGCGGATTTCGCTTGGCGCGCTGATCATCGCGCTGGCGCTCATGGTCGACGACGCCATGACCACGACCGACGCCATGCTGACGCGGCTCGCAGCGGGCGACAGCAAGGAGGAGGCCGCGACATTCGCATTCCGGACCTACGCCTTCGCGATGCTGGCCGGCACGCTGGTGACGATTGCTGGCTTCGTTCCGGTCGGCTTCGCCGCCAGTTCGGCCGGCGAATATACATTCTCGCTGTTCGCCGTGGTCGCCATCGCGCTCGTGGTGTCGTGGTTCGTCGCGGTCCTGTTCGCGCCATTGCTCGGGCTGGCGATTCTGTCCACGCCGAAGAAGGAAACGAGCTCCGAACCGGGCTTCGTATTCCGGACCTATCGCGCTTTCCTGACCGGCGCGATCCGCGCGCGATACCTGACGATCGCACTCACGATCGGCATGTTCGTCGCGTCCTTCCTCGCGATGCCGCTGATCCCGCGGCAATTCTTCCCGTCGTCCGACCGGCCGGAGCTTCTGGTCGATCTCAGCCTGCCGCAGAATGCCTCGATCTATGCCAGCGAGGAGATTGCCAAGCGCTTCGACGCCGCACTGAAGGATGATCCGGATCTCGACCGCTGGAGCACCTATGTCGGGCGCGGCGCCATCCGCTTCTATCTGCCGCTGAACGTGCAACTGCCGAACAATTTCTTCTCCCAGGCGGTGCTGGTGGCGAAGGATGTGCCGGCGCGTGAACGCCTGAAGGTCAAGCTGGAAAAGCTGCTGGCCGAGGAATTCCCGAGCGTGGTGGCGCGGGTCTATCCGCTCGAACTCGGGCCGCCAGTCGGCTGGCCGGTCCAGTATCGCATCAGTGGCGCCGATATCTCCAAGGTGCGGGAATTCTCGCTGCAGCTCGGCGAGCTGATCGCGAAGAACCCGCAAGCCATCAACATCAACTACGAGTGGATGGAGCCGGCGCGCCAGCTTCGCATCCGCATCGATCAGGATGAGGCGCGATCGCTTGGCCTGAGTTCGCAGGCGCTGGCGAATATACTCAACACGGTGATTTCGGGCGTTACGATCACCCAGGTGCGTGACGACATCTATCTTGTGGATGTGGTGGTGCGCGCCACGCAGGATCAGCGGGTCTCGATCGACACGCTGCGCACGACGGCTGTCCCGCTACCGGGCGGACGCACGGTGCCGCTCAGCCAGTTCGCCACCTTCGAATACGGCCAGGAATATCCGCTGGTCTGGCGGCGCGACCGGCTGCCGACGCTCACCGTGCATGCCGACCTCCGGCCGGGCGTGTTGCCGGATACTGTCGTGTCCGCGCTTGCGCCGGAGATTACGGCCTTCTCGAAATCGCTGCCGGCCGGCTATCAGCTCGCGGTCGGCGGCACCGTCGAGGAAAGCGCGAAATCGCAGGCTTCGGTGCTCGCGGTGATCCCGGCCATGCTGCTGATCATGCTGACGGTGCTGATCTTCCAGCTCCGCAGCTTCCAGAAGCTGGTCATCGTGCTGAGCGTGGCGCCGCTCGGACTGATCGGCGTGGTGCTGGCGCTGCTGACGTTCAACCGGCCGCTCGGCTTTGTCGCCATTCTTGGCGTGCTCGCTTTGCTCGGGATGATCACCAAGAATGCGGTGATCCTGCTCGGTCAGATCGATGCCGAACGCGAAGCCGGCAAGGACATCATGAGCGCCGTGATCGACGCCTCCAGTGCGCGCTTCCGGCCGATCATGCTGACCGCGATCTCCACCGTGCTCGGCATGATCCCGATTGCGCCGACGGTGTTCTGGGGACCGATGGCCTTCGCGATCATGGGCGGGCTGCTGGTCGCGACCATCCTCACCCTCATCTTCCTGCCGACGCTTTACGTGACCTGGTTCAGCCTGACCGAAAAGCGCCGCGACCAGCCGGCGGCGAAGCCGGCATGATTGGACTTGTCATGCGACCTGTGACTGCAATTCTCGCCATGCTCGGCCTTGTCTCGGCACTAACCGTGAGCGCGCCTGTGACCGGCCACGCCGCATCGGTGACAAGCGGCGCGGAGATCTCCGCCCAGCGCAGATCCTCGCAGCGCCATGTCGTGCCGCGATCGGTCGGGCGGCGGCAGGCCGATCGGCAAAGCGCGCAAGCGATGGCGCCGCGGGTTTATGTGCCGGGCCACTTCGCGTGGGACCGCCGGCGCGGCCAGTATTCCTGGGTCGCCGGCCGTTGGGAGCGATACGATCCGAAGCACGCGTTCGTCGGCACCGGCCTCGTCTATCGCAATGGGCAATGGACCTTCGGCCCGGCGCGCTGAGACGTGGCTGAAGTCTTGCGCTGACGCGTTTTCTTAACGCGAACCGGCAACCACTTCGCTGGAAAACGCCCTAGCGCGCGGTGACCTGGCGGATTCGCGCCATCACGATATCCTGCAGCCGCCGAGACTGATCGATATTGCGGTGGTTCAGCCCCGGGCTGCTGGTCAAATTCAGGTTGACCTTTTGCTTCGTGCGCGACGCCGCATAAGATGCGCGGCGGCCGACGCCGTTATTCTGATAGAAATTGACGAAGTAGCGGACATTGTTGGGCACGGTGAAGCTGTTGGTCGGATCGAAGGTCGCGAGATAGGCGACCGGGATGCCTTTGCCGTTCAGCCTGCGCGCGATCCGGTAAGCGTTGTTGGCACCCAGCGAATGCCCGATCAGGATGATCGGCGCGGTGCGGCCGGCCCGGTAATTCTGCGCGATCGTATCCGCGGCATTCTGCCATCCGCGATGATTGATCAGGACCGGGCTGAAGCCATCGGCGGTCAGCTTCGCCGCCAGCTCATCCATCCCGCGCGAGAACACATTGGCCAGGCCGCGCAGCAGGTAGATCTGTGCGTCGGTATTGAGATTGTTGCGGGTGTTACGCGTGGCCTGCGCCGGCACGACGTCGCGCGGCAGGATCGGCGCGCCCTGAACCGGAGCGATTGCGGATTGTGCCGACGCGCCAGCCGGCACGAGGGCACATACAAAGGCAGCCAGCGCTGCATGGCAGATCGCACGCCTCACACTCATCGCCAACAATCCCTGCAGATCCCTCACGCACGTCTCGCTGCAGCATCTCGCCGCAGCCGGTTTTGTGAATGAAAATCAGCCCTGCCACAACCCGAAAGATGCCGCCATGCGGTTGCGCCAGCGGCGTCGGCGAGCAATCACAATATTGATTTTGACCCCTGCGGCACCTAATGTCAGCGTGTGGTCAACGCGTTGCGGAATGGGGGAGTCGCTGACTCATGACGTCAGGCCATTCCGGATCGAAAATGCCCCGCGGCTTTTTATGGCTGTGGCTGCTGCTGACCGTCATCTGGTTCGCCGCCAATTCGTCGCTCGCCATTGAATCGATCCTCAGCGGTGCCGTCATTTCCGGCGCGCTCGCCTTCGTGTTCGTGCGGCATTTCCCGGCCTGGGCGGATATCCAGCTCACGCCAGCGCGGCTGTTTCATTTCCTCCGCTACACCGGCGTTTTCTTCGTCGAGATGGTGCGCGCCAACCTGAAAATGCTGCGCTACGTCTATTCGCCACGTATCGACATCAATCCGGGGGTCATCAAGGTCCAAACGCGGCTGAAGACGCCGGTCGGGCGTCTGGCGCTCGCCAATTCGATCGCGCTGACGCCGGGATCACTGGTCCTCGATCTGGACGGCGAGACGATGACCGTGCACTGGCTCGACATGCAGACCACTGATCCCGAAGAAGCGACGCGCATCATCGTCGGGCCGTTCGAGCGCGACCTGGAGAAGACCTTTGGCTGACACCCTCCTGCTCGCGGCCGGTGTGCTGATCTTCTTCGCGATCGGCTTTTCGGTATTGCGCCTGATTATGGGCCATACGGTCGTGGACCGGATCGCCGCGGTCGATCTTCTCACCGTCATCTCGATTTCGATGATTGCGCTCTACGCCCATATCGCCGGCCGCTTCATCTATCTCGATGTCGCGCTGGTTTACGGCGTGCTGAGCTTCCTCGCGGTGGTTGCAACCGCGCGCTATCTCGAACGAGGGCTCTAGTCCGATGCTCGAGCTTCTCGTCTGCCTCATCTGCGCCGCCATCGTTGCCAGCGCTGTTCTTGCGGTCACGCTGAAAGGCGTGCTTGCCGCAGCCGTCAGCGGCGGTCTGGCGACGCTGTTCGCCGCCGTCTGTTACGTTCTGCTGGGGGCGCCGGACGTGGCCATGACGGAAGCCTCGATCGGCTCGGGTCTCTCTACGCTGATCTTCCTCTATGCGATCCGCAGGACCTCGGGCGCGAAGGAGTGAAGCCATGGCCGAATTGACCGGAAGCATCCTGATCCTGCTCGGCGCGTTCTTCCACTTCTCAGCCGGGCTCGGCATGTTGCGCATGCCGGATGTCTTCACCCGCATGCAGGCCGGCACCAAGGCCTCAACGCTCGGCAATGCGCTGATCCTGATCGGCATCGCCTTCTATCATCCGGGCTGGACGCTGAAGCTCGTGATCCTGATCTATTTCGTGTTTATGACCAATCCGGTGTCGTCGCATGCGCTGGCGCGCGCGGCACGCCGCATCGGCATTCCGATGGCCGGCAAGACCGAGCCGGACACGCGTACGGCGACAACGCCAATCCGGGACCGCGCCTGATGCAGCGCATCCTTTCGGCCGGTGCCGTCGTCCTGTTCGCGCTGATCCTGGCGAGTATCGCGATCGGCTATACCGAGCAGCAGACGCTGCGCCCGCTGGCCGAAAGCTATGTGCGGCTCGTGCCGCAGGAACTCGGCGCGCCGAATGTGATCACGGGCATCCTGCTCACCTACCGCGCCTTCGACACGCTGGGCGAAGTCGCGGTCCTGTTCATGGTGGCGGCCGGCGTCGGATTGGTGCTCACGGCGTCGGGCAAATCCTCAACTGCGAAGTCTTCACATGCCGGGGACAAGGACGCGGAGCGCAAGACACCCGCCTCCGAAATCGTGCAAAGCGCAACCCAGATCATGGTGCCGCTGATTGCAATCTTCGCCGCCTATATCATCATGAACGGACATATCTCGGCCGGCGGCGGATTCCAGGGCGGCGCCGTGATCGCATCGGCGGTGTTGCTGCTACTGCTCGCCAATCCCTCGCAGGCGCTCAACACTGCCTTCCTGAGCATCACCGAATCCCTGGCCGGCGTGCTGTTCGTTTGCGTCGGCATTGCCGGGCTGATCTTTGCCGGCGGCTTTCTCGATAACCGGGTGCTGCCGCTCGGCCAGTTCGGCGCGTTCTTCAGCGCCGGCGCGATTCCGGTGCTGTCGGTGCTGCTGGGGGTCAAGGTCGGCTGCGAACTCGCCGTCATTCTCGATCGCTTCCGAAGCTGATGTTTTTCATGCGGGCAGTCCGACCATGATCTCCACCATCGTGCTGACCACCGGCCTCGTGCTGATGCTGATCGGACTGTGGGGCGCGCTCACGCACCGAAACATCCTGCGTATCATCATCTCGCTGTCGCTGATCGGCACCGGCACGCACATCATGATTGTCGCGATCGGCTATGTCCGCGGCGGCACCGCGCCGATCATCGACCGCGCGCTTACCGTCGCCGAGGCCTCGACCCGCGCGGTCGATCCGGTGCCGTCGGCGCTGGTGGTCACCGCAATCGTCATCGGCCTTGCGGTCACGGCGGTGCTGCTCGCCTATGCGATCCGGCTCTATGACGCGAAGAAGACGCTCTCGATCGACGCCTTCACGGAGTCGAAATGGTAGAGGGCCTGCTGCATCCGCTGAACATCTTCATCGTCGGACTCGGCGGCGCGTTTCTGATCCCGCTGCTGTATCGTGTCGGTAGCAATGCGGTTGCGGCCGCCCTGATGGTCGCGCTCGCGGCGATGACCGTCATTTCTGGCGTAGGTCTGGTCGCGCTTGCCCAAGGCGGCGCCCCGATCGAGATCCTGACCGGCGGCGCGAAGCCGCCCATAGCGATCAATCTGCGACTGGGGTTGCCGGAAGCGATCTTCGCCTTCAGCGTCAATCTCGTCGCCCTGTTCGGCGCGGCTTATATCGCGCGCGAGAAATACGGCATCGTCCTGCTCTATCTGCTGCTGGTCATGGGCATCCAGGGCATGGTGATGACCCGCGACCTGTTCAATCTCTTCGTGTTCCTGGAGATCGTCTCGATCGCGACCTACGGCTTGCTGACCCTGCGCGACACACCGGCGGCATTGTCGGCCACGTTCAAATTCCTGATGGCGACGGTGCTGGCGTCCGGCTTTTTCCTGATCGGCTCGCTGTTGCTCTATGCGGTGACCGGCCTTCTCAATATCGATGATCTGATCGCGAGCCGTGCCGCCATTGCCGGCCCTATCGGCGTTGCGGGGCTGATCTTCCTGCTCGCCTGTCTGCTACTCGAATTGAAGCCATTCCCGGCCAATGGCTGGGGGCTCGATGTCTACGAGACCGCGCGCCCCGATATCGCGGCGATGATTTCGGGCGGCGTATCGGCGGGCGTGTTCTTCGCGCTGCTGAAGCTGCTGCCGCTGTTCGAGAACCAGCTGACGCTGATTGCGATCCTCGCCGCCATCACCTTCGTGTTCTCGAACCTGATCGGATTGCGGCAAACCAAGGCGCAGCGCCTGCTGGGCTATTCGTCGATCGGGCAGATGGCGCTGCTGATCATGGCCGCTGTCCTGCTGCATGGACGCGCGACCGAGGCCACCATGCTGCTGGTGATCGGCGGCCTGTTCGTCAACCACCTGTTCGCCAAGGTCGGACTGTTCTGGCTCGCCTACCATGTCGGCAAGACGCGCCTGCGCGACTGGACCATTATCGCGAAAAGCCCGGCCGCCATCGTCGTGTTCGGCATCTTCATTCTTGCGATTTCGGGGCTGCCGCCCTTCCCCGGCTTCTTCGCCAAGTGGCAACTGATCCTGACGCTGGCTGCGGAGCACCGTTACGTTTTCATCGGTGTCATCCTGCTCGGCTCGCTGCTGGAAGCCGCCTACATGTTTCGCTGGTTCGGCCATTCGGTGCATGCGCATGGCGCAGCCGAATCCGAAAGCGAAAGCCCGCCCAGCCTGATCCCGGCCTACGGCATGGTGGCGTTGCTGTTCGTCAGCGGCGCCATCGCCGCTCGCCTTGCCGGGATCGACGGGCTCTGGGTGGTGCTGCCGCTCGCGGCAGGATTGGCGGTGTGGCTGCTTCACCGCCTTCCAGCACGCATCCAGGGCGTTGTTGCGCTCGCGGTCGTTCTGGTCGGCGGGCTGTGGCTGATCCGCGATCTGTCCGGAATGATGCAACTCTACGCCGTCATCCTGCTTGCGGGCGGGCTGGTGGTGTCGATCGGCTGCCTCGCCCGCTCCGATCCGCGCCCGGGATTTTATCCGCTGCTGACGGTCATGCTGCTGGCGCTGCCGGCGCTGCCGCGTGCGACCACGAGCCTGGAATTCCTGGTGGTCTGGGAGCTGATCACGCTCTCCTCCTATTTCCTCGTGGTCCAGCGCCGCACCGCCGCGCCGCACGCGCTGCGCTATCTGCTGTTCTCGCTGGCCGCCGCATTCTTCCTGCTGGCCGGATTCGCCATGATGCATGCGGTTACCGGCGATATCTCGCTGTCGTCGTTCCGCACCGGCGGCCCGGACGTGGCGCCGGTCTTCGTGCTTCTCGCCATCGGCTTGCTGATCAAGGCCGGTGCGATCGGCGTCCATATCTGGCTGCCGGACACCTATGCGGAAGCGGATGACGACGTGTCCGCGCTTCTGTCGGCCGTCATCAGTAAGGTTGCGATCTTCGGGCTGTTCATCGGCACCTATGTCGCGATCCGGTCCGACGCCGGATTGGGGCTGGCGCATGTGCTGGGCTGGATCGGGATGCTCACCACGCTCGTTGGCGCGCTGCTCGCCGTGCGCCAGGACGACATCAAGCGCATTCTCGCCTATTCCAGCATGAGCCAGCTCGGCTATATCGTCGCCGCGATCGCGCTGATGAGCCATCTCGGCTGGGTGACGGCGCTCTATCTCGTCGCCAATCACCTGCTGGTCAAGGGCATCCTGTTCCTCGCCGCCGCAGCGATCATCCTGCGCACCGGCACGCGGCTTCTCTCCGACCTCGGCGGTCTCGCGCGCGCCATGCCGCAGACGTTTGCGCTGGCGACAATCGCCATCGTCGCGATGTCGGGGCTTCCGCCGCTGGCCGGGTTCGGCGGCAAATGGCTGCTGCTCAGCGCGATGATGGAAAAGGGCTGGTACATGCCGGCGCTGATGACACTGCTCGCCACCTTTGTCGGCTTTCTCTATATGGCGCGCTTCATCCAGGCGATCTTCCTCGGCACGCCGAAGCGTCCCGCACCGGTCGCTGCCGAAGCGCCGGCGGCGATCCTGATCCCGCAATATCTGCTGGTCGCCGGCATTCTGGTGATGTCGTTCTTCCCGAAACTCCTGATTGATCCCGTCTCGCGGGCGATCGACCCGCAATTCTCCGCGACGCTCCGCTGGCAGGGCATGTCGCTCGAGCTGATCTACGCGTACTGGAATCCGCTGCCGACCATGGCTGTCGCAGTCGCCATCGCCGCTTCTCTGTTCGGCTTGTTGTGGCTGCTGTTCCGCTCGCGATCCGTCGATCCGCGCGCGTCATCGACGGGCATCTACAGCTTCGCGCAAGCCGTCTGCACGGCGCTCACGCCATCGATCGCCACACGGTTCTGGGGCGAAACGGCCGCACTGGCTGCATTCACCGCCGAGCGCAGCCGGAGTCTCTATAACGGCAACGGACAGACCTACAATCTCTACATTGTCTATTACCTTCTCGCGCTCTATGCCTTCGGCGGCGGCACGCAGCAGATTCTGGCGCTGGCGCATTAGGCACAGCAGCATCATGCGATTTCGGATTGCCAGAGCGTGCGGATGACTGCAGGCTGCGAACACGCAATCGCCACCATGACGGCCGCATGACAGATCAAATGCATTCACAGAGCGCCACCGCCCGGCTTGCCGCCTATGCCGGCATCCTTGCCATGATCGCAATCGTGGCCTCGCTCTATTTTGCGACCAGCGTGTTTGCGCCGGTGGCCTGCGCGCTGTTCATCATTGCGCTGGCCTGGCCCTTGCAGGACGCACTGGAGCAGCGCATGCCGCGCCTGCTGGCGCTGGCGATCGTGATGTGCATGATCGTTGTGGTTTTCCTGGCCTTCGCTTCGACCGTGGCCTGGGGCTTCAGCCGCGTCGCCCGCGCGCTGATCGCCGAGGCCCCGCGATTCCAGTCGCTCTACGATCAGGCCTCGGCCTGGCTGGAGGGGCACGGCATCGTCATCGACGGCATGTGGGCCGAGCATTTCAACGTGCGATGGCTGATCGGCACGCTGCAGAGCGTCACCGGGCGGCTCAACACCACGCTCACCTTCTGGCTGGTGGTCGCCGTCTATGTGATCCTCGGCATGCTCGAGGTCCGCACGATCGGCGCCAAGATCGGCGGCCTGATGAGCAGCGATGCGGCGCGCGTCCTGATCGACGGAAGCCGCGCCACCGCGCAGCGCTTCCGGCGTTACATGATGATCCGCACCTGGATGAGTCTCGCGACCGGCATCACCGTCTGGGCGATCGCGGCCCTGTCCGGGCTGGCGCTGGCGCCGGAATGGGGCGTGATCGCCTTCGCGCTGAACTATATCCCGTTCATCGGCCCGTTCATCGCGACCGTGTTCCCGACCTTCTACGCCCTCGGCCAGTTCGAGTCCTGGCAAACCGCGCTGGTCGTATTCGCCTGCCTCAACGTGGTCCAGTTCGTCATCGGCAGCTATATCGAGCCGCGCGTCTCCGGTAGCGCGCTGGCGATCTCGCCGTTCATTGTGCTGCTGTCGGTGTTCTTCTGGACCTGGATGTGGGGCCTGTTCGGCGCCTTCATCGGGGTGCCGATCGCGATCGCGATCCTGACCTTCTGCGCGCAGCATCCGGCAACGCGCTGGCTCGCCGAATTGCTCGGCGATCCCGACGCGCCGCCCGGGCAGGCATCACAATCCGGGCCGCCGGCCTGACCGAAACGTCAGTCCTTGACGGTCGGCACGTCCTTGCGGATGCGCTCGGAGAAATTTGGTCCGTCGCCCGCGGCCTGCGCATTAGCGTTGATCAGCGATTTCCGGCGCAATTCAACGAATGGCAGCGACGTATCGATCCGCCCGGTCAGATAGAGATAGGCGTCGATCCAGCCATTCAGCACATGCCGGATATTGAGTCGACCCTCGCGGCCGGCGGCATTGGCATAGCGGATGATATTGATGGTGCAGCTGTTGCTGAGCAGGTGATACCATTCCGGCTTGTCGGCGAGCTGGTTGATCCGCTCGAGATAGATCCGCAGCAATTCGCGCTCTTCCGCGAGCGACGCGTTGAGACGATAGAGATACGTCGTCTCTCCGCGATGATTGGTCCGCACGCCGACGACGTCGCGCTCGGTGCCGACCACGTAGATCAGCTCGAACTGCTTGAACAGCGACGCGATCGGATCGAACCCCTCGCCGATCTCGGGGCGGGTCTCGATCGAGATCGAGAGCGGCGGCGCGTTGTCGAAGATGAAGCTCAGGAACGTATGGCCGACCGGACCTTCGGTCCAGTAGGAGACATAGAAATCGATCGCCGTGAGATGGGAAATATCGATCGTGCGCTCCACGTAGCGCACGTCGAAATCGTTGCGGCTGCGATAGGTGAAGTCGCGCACATTGGTGATCCGCACCTTGTCGCCGTCGAAAAAGGCGCGCGGCATCACCGCGACTTCCGGCCGCCACGGCCGGTCATGCGACGGCGGAATGGCGATCCACCACGCCACCACGGCGAGGAAGCCGGCAAAGAACACGTAAGTCCGCCGCGGCCGCGACAACAGCAGCGTCCAGGCGGCGAATACGGCGAAGATCACGGCCAAGGCCGTGCGCCCCCATGACCAGGGCAGATTGGAATAATAGATCGCCAGCGTCGCCCATACGACCAGCAGAAACAGGAACAGCGCCCAGAAGGCGCGTCCTAATCCCCGCATCATCCTGCGGAAGAAGCTGCGGCGCGCCTTCGTCGAGCCATCCTGCAGAACGTCGTCTGTCACGTGAAAACCATGCGCGCTGGAGAGACTGTCCGGAAACGGACGCCTCACTCTGTTCTGTCATGCCGGCTTTGTCCGCCGGAGCCCCTGCGGCGCGTGTAGCACAGGCGGAACCGCGATTGAACAGAGGAAAAGCAACATCGCTGCGCGAGCTGATCCGTCACCCTGAGGCGGCCGGCATCACTCGCACGTCAGGATGACGGATCGACTTACCCCTTCGCCGCAAGCCGCATCATCGCGCCGATATCCGGCTGCGTCTCCAGCGTCTCGACCACGCCGAGCAATTCCCCGGCGCGCTGCGCGCCCAGCACCTCGCCGGCCAGCGCCTTGAACTTGCCCTGCAGCCGCGCCTTCTGAATGCCGAGGTCGGTCTCGGGTCTGCCGGAATCGTGCTCCGCCTCGATGGCGCGGCCACCCTTTGCGATAAGCCGGATCCCGGTGCGCGTGATCGGCCGGATGTCGGCGAGTTGCACCTCGACCTTCTCGCGCGCTTGCGCGATCGCGGGGTCTGCGGCTGCATCGTCGGTAAAGCTCGACAGGGCACTGGTATCGCGTCCGAGCATCGACAAAGCCGCAACCGTCCGCAGACTGAACTTCATACCGAGACCGGTGTCCGGATTGGGGATGTTGCAGACGCTGTTCAGCGACTGGTCGGCGGTGACGACGATCCGCTCCACTGCGTCGGGTGACAGCGCATGCGCCTTCATCGTCTCGTTGATCGCGTTTGCGGCTGCATGCGTCATGTAGCAGGCGGCGTGATACTTGAAGAGATTCTGCCGCAGGAAGAAACCGCCCGCCGGCTCCGCAAAGGCCTCCGCACCATTGCGGGACCCGGCATGCGTCGCGGCGAAACCGTTGGCGCATTCGACCGAACCGGTCGCAGAGGTGATATCGCGCGCCGCCAGCAATGCCGCGAACAGGCCGTTGAACGCGCCCTTGCCGGCATGCAGCGGCTTGCAGTCGGTGCCAAACATCGAACGGATGCCGGCCGCCTGCGCTGCGGCAATGCCGATTGCGCGTTCGGTGCGGTCGGCATCGAGCCGCATCAGATGCGCACAGGCGGCAGCGGCGGCGAAAGTGCCGATCGTGCCGGTGCCGTGGAAGCCGCTGTCGTAATGCGTCGGCGCCATATACATGCCGATCCGCGATCCGGCCTCGTATCCGGCGACGAAGGATTCCAGCACCTGCCGACCCGAGGCCTTGCGCTTCTCCGCGAGCGCCAGCAGCGCCGGCAGGATGACCACGCTGGCATGCGCCGACATCGGCAGGCTGACGTCGTCGTAGTCGAGCGCGTGCGCGGCCATGCCGTTGATCAGCGCGGCGTCGAGCGCGGAAGCGCGCTGAGCCAGTCCGATCAGCGTCGACGGACCGTCGCTGCCGCGCCCGTCAAGGAGCTCAGCCGCAACCGCCTGCGATCCGCTTTCGCGTGTGCCCGCCAGTGTGACGGCGAGGAGATCGATCACGCATTGCTTGGCCAGTTCGACGATGTCCGCCGGATATTGCTCGATCCGGCGGGCAACGAGTTCGTCGACCACCGCGCGTGTCACCGCGCTCGGAATGCCGTCCTGGGCGTGCGACTTAACGGCTTGCAGCATCGGTCTGCTCCAGTTTACTGCGTCGTCCTACATGCCGAACAATTCGGCGCGGTCCAGCGTATTCTTCAGGATGCGCAGCGACGCAATATCGACCATTTGCCCGTCGATCTGCGCGGCGCCGAGCCCCTTGGCTTCCGCTTCGAGAAAGGCATCGCGCAGCTTGCGCGCCTGCGCAATCTCTTCCGGCTTCGGCGAGAATACTTCAAGGGCCGGCTCGATCTGCGCCGGATGAATCGCCCACTTGCCCACGAAGCCGAGCGCCAGCGCCTCGATCGCCTGCCGCCGGTAGCCCTCAATGTCCCTGAAATTGGGGAACGGGCCATCGATGGCGTCGATCTTCGCCGCGCGCGCGGCCATGCCGAGCCGCACCCGCGCATAATGCCAGATGTCGCCGGGATAGGGATTGGCGGCGCTGCCGACGAACCCGAGGTCGATCCCCATCGCGGCGGAGAGATCGCCCATGCCGAGGATCAGCGATTCGACGCGCGGGCTCGCCTTGGCGATGGCTTCGACATTCTGCACGCCCTCGACCTCCTCGATCAGCACCTCGATGCCGATCTCGCGATCGAGACCGATGGTGCGTTCGATCTGGCTCAGCAGCGTTGCCGCAAACTGGATGTCCGATGCCGACGTCACCTTGGTCATCATGATGGTGTCGAGATGGGAGCCCGCGCCCTCCACCACCTCGATGATGTCGCGGTAGGCATACCTGGTGGTGAGATCGTTGATCCGGACGCAACGCGTCTTGCCGGTCCAATCCAGCTCCTTCAGCGCCTTGACGATGTTCTGGCGCGCGCCTTCCTTCGCGCTCGGCGCAACCGCATCCTCGAGATCGAGAAAGACATGATCGGCACGGCTTGCCGCGGCCTTGGCCATCATCTTGTCGCTGGAGCCCGGGACCGACAATTGAACGCGGCGCGGGCGGCGGGGGCGTGTGCTCTGCATCGTCTTCACTTCCTACTGAACGATCTTGCGCTGACGCAGGTCGGCGATTTCTGACGGTTCGAGACCGGCTGCTGCGAGAATCTGGTCGGTATGCTGGCCCTGCAATGGCGGACCGGACCAGATCCCGCCCGGCGTCTCGGTGAACTTGATCGGTACGCCGGCCAGTTCGACCGGCGCTGCCGTGTCTGGATCGCTCGTCTCGACAATCATGTTGCGCGCCGCGAAATGCGGATCCTGCGCGATATCGGCCATGTCGTAGACCGGACCGAACGGGATCTTGCCGCCGAAAATCTCCAGCAGTTCTTTCTTGGTGCGGATGCGCGTGAACGATTCGACGATCTCGAAGACTCGCTCGCGATTTTTGGTGCGCAACGCATTGGTCGCGAGCGTCTCGTCGGAGAGGAGATCCTCGCGCCCGATCAGATTGAGGATCTTGCGCCACCATTCATCGGTCGGCGCGCCGATGCTGACGAAACCGTCGGATGCCTTGAACAGGCCGAATGGCGTGAGAATCGGATGCTGGTTCCCCTCCGGGCCCGGAACCACGCCGGCGTAGCTGTGCTGATGCACGATGCGTTCGCAGATCGAGAGCACCACATCGACCATGCAGATGTCGACGAACTGGCCGCGTCCGGTCATCTTCGCACGCAACAAAGCGGCGAGGATGCCGGTCGCGGCGAAGGCGCCCGGCACGATATCGCCAAGGCCAGGACCGACCTTGGTCGGTGTTTTGGCGTCGGGACCGGTGATCCCCATCATGCCGCCCATCGCCTGTGCGACGACGTCGAAGGCGGGCCAGTCCACATACGGGCTCTCGCCGGTACGCGGATCGCCGAAGCCGCGGATCGCGGCATAGACCAGCGCCGGATTGTCCTCGCGCAGCGACTCAAATGAAAGGCCGAGGCGGTCCATCACCCGCGCGCGATAATTCTCAACCACCACATCGGCGGTACGAACCAGCCGCCGTAGCAGCGCGCGGCCATCCTCCGACTTCAGATCGATGACGATGCTCTTCTTGTTGCGGTTCACCGAGGCGAAATAGCCGCCGGTCCGCCGCACCTTGTCGTCGGGCCGGTACGGTCCGAGGTTGCGGGATGAGTCACCCTGCGGCGGCTCGATCTTGATGACCTCCGCGCCCTGATCCGCGAGCATCTGCGTGCAATACGGCCCGGCCAGCATCTGGGTCAGATCGATGACCCGGGTCCCCTCCAGCGCGCCGCCTCTGCTCTCGGTCATTGGCCGTCCTGCCGCCTTTGCTTTTGCCGGCGCTTTCTCTGCGGCCCTTCCCACCACCGATCATCAAACCGGTCAAGCGAAATTGTACGGACATTGTCGGCCTGCTGCGACCGACCGGATTGCGACCAGGAGCAGGTCCTAAGCTCAATGTCATCGCCCGCGAAGGCGGGCGATCCAGTAACAATCAACATTTCAGTGGTTTAACGGATGCCTCGCCGGTGCTGTGGGTGACCGGGCGAGAGACCGGTGGCTCTGCAGAATTTCGTTGCAAGCAGGCCCGGCGCATGCAAACAAATGTTCGGACATTTGCAGCACCGATCCTCTCGGGCGGAGAAAGAGCATGTCGTCGCCGACCCTGTACCAGCAGATTCGCCGGACGCTGACCGACGAAATCATGTCGGGCCGCTATGCGGCGGGGGACAAGTTCCCTCCGGAAAACGAGCTGTGCGACCGGTTCGGCGTCAGCCGCCAGACCGTGCGCGAGGCGATCCGGGAATTGCAGTCCCGCGGCCTGCTGAAGCGCCGGCGCGGCGCGGGCACCGTGGTCTGCGGCCGGACCGACCCCACTTTGTTCGTGCAGGAGATCGACACCCTCGGCCGTCTTTTCGACGCGGCACAGGACACGAGGCTCGAACGCAAATCGGAAGGGCTGATCGCCGTCCGCGAGGGCCTCGCCGATCTGCTCGGCTGCAAAGCGGGTGAGAGCTGGCTGCGCTTTGCCGGCCTGCGCTGGCACCTCACGCGCAACATCAAGCTGTGCTGGACCGAGATCTTCGTCGCTCGGAAATATTCGGATGTGCGCAAGCACCTCACGCCGCAGACCTCCGGCATCTTCACCCTGCTGGAACAGCATTTCGGCGTGGTGCTGACGCGGCTCGAACAGGAAATCAGCGCGGTTGCGATCGATGACAAGCATGCCGCGGAGCTCGACGCCGAGGCCGGCAGCCCCGGCCTGTTCGTATTGCGTCGCTATTTCGATCCCGCCGACGACCTCTATCAGATCGCGATCAGCCTTTATCCGGCCGATCGCTTCACCATGAAGACGCAGCTGCTGCGTCAGGCAGGAGGCGCATGACAGCAACACAAACCGATCCGGCCGCGCTGAAGCAGCGGGCCGTCCTCTGGCGCAAGGGCACGTCCTTCGAGGAGTTCAAGCCCGGGCGCGTGTTCGTGCATCACTGGGGCCGCACAATCACCGAAGCCGACAACACCATCTTCACCACGCTGACGCTGCATTACAACCCGCGCTACTTCAACGCGGAGTTTGCGCGCGCGGAAGGGCATCCGGATGTCGTGGTCTGCCCGATGCTCGTGTTCAATACGGTGTTCGGACTGAGTGTCCAGGACCTGAGCGAGGCCGGAGGCATGTTCCTCGGCATCGAGGATCTGACCTTCTACGAGCCTGTCTATCCCGGCGACACGTTGACCGCATCGAGCGAGGTGCTGGATTGTCGCTCCTCGAAGAGCGACGAGCGCCACGGCATCGTGACCTGGCACACACGCGGATTCAATCAGCGCAAGGCGCTGGTGGTGGATTTCAAGCGAACGAATCTGGTGCGGAAAGAACGATTTAGATGACATACCTGACAGAAGAACGCCGCCTCATTCAGGAGAGCGCGCGGGAATTCGCCATGCGCGAAGTGATGCCGATCGCCAACAAGCTCGATCCGGAGAAGGGCGACATCCCGATGGCGCTGCGCGAGAAGATGGCCGAAATGGGTTATTTCGGCATTCTGATTCCGGAAGAATATGGCGGCTTAGGCTTGGGATGTTTTGAGTATTGTATTGTTGCGGAGGAGCTTTCGAAAGCCTGGATGAGCGTCGCCAGCATCATGGCGCGCGGTAACGGCCTCGTCGGTATGCCGGTGATGACGGAAGAACAGCGCCGCAATTATCTCCCACGCATGGTGCGCGGCGAATTCATCGGATGCGTCGCAATCTCGGAACCCGATGTCGGCTCGGATGTGTCCGCCATTGCCTGCCGCGCGCGCCGCGACGGCGACAGCTGGGTCATCAACGGCAACAAGTACTGGTGCACCTTCGCCGACGGCGCCGACTTCATGATCCTGATGGCGCGCACATCCGAGCCAACCAACCCGAAGCGGCGGCACGAAGGCATCTCCTGCTTCATGTTCGAGAAGCCGCGCGGCAGCTTTCCGAAGGGCCTGCAAGGCCATGCCATACCGAAGATCGGCTATTTCGGCATGAAGACCTTCGAATTGGCCTTCGACGATTTCCGCATTCCAGCCTCTTCGCTCATGGGCGAAGAAGGCAAGGGCTTCTACCTGATCACGAGCGAGCTGGAGAAGGCGCGTGCACACACCGCCGCCCGCGCGATCGGATGCGCCACCGGCGCGCTGGACTCCGCTATCGCCTATGCCAAGGAGCGCGTGCAGTTCGGCAAACCGATCTCCGACTTCCAGGGGGTCCGCTTCAAGCTTGCGAAGATGGCGACCGAGATCGAAGCTGCGCGGCAATTGATGTATTTCGTGTGCGATTGCGTGGATACTGGCCGTCGGAGCGACAAGGAATCGTCGATGGTAAAGTATCTTGCGAGCGAGATGGCCGAACGCGTCACCTCGGACGCGCTCCAGGTGCTGGGCGGCGCGGGCTATACGACGCTCCACCCGGTCGAACGGTTCTGGCGCGACGCACGGCTGACGAAGATCTTCGAGGGCACCTCCGAGATTCAGCTTCGCATCATTTCCGACCGCTTGCTCGCATAGGTTCCGCCATGAACGACCCTGCACTGACCGGAGCCAGCAACTATTTCGAGGACTTCACGCCCGGCCTGGTTATCCGGCACAGTCGCGGCAAGACGGTCGAAGCGCTGGAAAACCAGTTCATCACCAACCTCGTGATGAATACCGCCGATGGCCATTTCAACGAGCATCTTATGAAGCAGACGCCGTTCGGCACCCGCATTGTGTTCGGCGGCGTCACGGCATCGATCGTGATCGGGCTTGCCGCGCAGGACACCGCGGAAAACGCGCTCGCAGAGCTTTCGCTGACAGGGCTCCGCCTCAAGCATCCGGTCGTTCACGGCGACACCCTCTATGCCTTCAGCGAGGTGATCGACAAGGAAGATAGCGACCGCAGGGATGCCGGCGTCGTGCGCTTCCGCCACATCGGCCTCAATCAGGACGACAAGATCGTATTCGAGGCGGAACGCCGGGTGCTGATGCGCCGCCGACCAAAGGCGTAACGCGGAAGAGCGGTCAGGCGCGCGGCAGAACGATGCTCTTGCCCGTCACGTTGCGGCTTATCATGTCACGAAGCGCATCGGCCGCATTCTTCAGTGGATAGGTCTTGCCGGGCAACGGCCGCAGCCGCCCGTCGCGATACAGCGCCAGCGCTTCACCGAGCACCGTGCGGGCGAATTCCGGATCGCGCTCCATTTCAGCGCCCCACAGCGAACTCATCACCGCAATATTTTTCACCAGCACGATATTCGCGGGGATCTGCTGCCATGTACCAGAAGCAAATCCAACGATCAGCATGCGCGCGTGCCAGCCGACGACCCTCATGGCCTGCATGAAGGCATCGCCGCCAACCGGATCGAACACGACATCCACGCCCTTGCCGTCGGTGAAAGCCAGCGCCCTGTCGCGCACGCTTTCGCTCACATAATTGATGCAGCAGTCGGCGCCATACGATGCCGCGAGCGCGATCTTGTCTGACGTCGAGGCGCAGGCTATGACGCGCGCTCCCAGCGCCTTGCCGACCTGAATAGCGGCCAGACCAACGCCACCGGCCGCGCCATTCACAAGCAGAGTCTCTCCGGGCTGCAGCATGGCACGATAACGAAGCGCGAAATACGCAGTGCCGTATCCGATGATGAAGCCCGCACCCGCCTCGAAGCTCATGTTGTCCGGAATGCGATAGACCTTGTCGGCCAGCGCTACATATTCCTCTGCGAAGCCACCGCCCTGCCGCGCCGATGCGATGACACGATCGCCTACGGCGCATTGCGTCACGCCCTCGCCCGTTTCCAGCACGATTCCGGCAAGCTCGTGACCCGGAATATGCGGCAGCTTCGGCTTGAACTGGTATTTTCCGGCAACGATCAACGTGTCGGTGAAATTCACCGCGCTGGCCTCGACGCGGATCAGAACTTCAGCGCCCCCCGGCCGCGGCGCTTCGATGTCTTCGACCGTCAGGACGTCGGGGTCGCCCCACTCGTGACAACGAACCGCTTTCATCGCTCGCTTCTCTTTCAATCTATGGGCGCCGCAGGAACAGATCAGTTAGTCCAGCCGCGACGCATTCGGCGATGCCGGTCTCGTGCCGATGACATTGTCCTGCGCAAGCTGCGCGATCTCGGCAGATGAGAGGCCGAGAATATCGCGCAGCACCTCCTCGGTGTGCTGGCCGAGATCCGGCGCCGACAGGGTCACCGCGATGGGTCGCTGCGGCAGATGCAGCGGGAACCCTTTCACGATGTCGTCCGACGGTGATCGCGCGAGGGGCTGGATCGCGCCACCAGCTCCTTGCCGTGCGCAATGCCAAGCATCCTGCCCGTTGCAGACAACCGTCGCCGCAAGGCCACTCGCGTTCAGGCGTTTGCAAATGTCCTGAGATGTCTCGCTCGACGTCCAGGCGCTCAATGCGCTCTTGCAGGCGGCAACATCGCGGCTGTTCGCGCCGGCCATGTGCGGCGCGGCGAGTGTCAACGCGCGCATCATATCCTGTTCATCCCGCAGGCTGATCGCAATCCAGCCGTCCTTCGTCGCGAACGCATCCTGCAGAAGATATTCGGGAGACGCATTTCCGCGCGATGCCGCAACGACGTCGGCAGACGCCATAATCGCCTCGCCCAACAGATAGGTCGTCAGCTCACGCTGCGAGATGTCGAGATGTGCGCCGGCTCCCGAACGTTGCACGGCATGCAAGGCCGCCACGATGGCGGAGGCGCCAAAAACCGAGCCGACCTGATCCGGATAATTCAGGTCCATGCCTGTCACCAGCGGAACCCCGTCGTCATAGGCTGTCAAAGCGGCAAGTCCCGAGGTCGCTTCAAGGGTTGAACCAAATGAGATATTGCCCGCGTCCGGTCCATTCTCGCCCTGACTCGAGACAGACGCGAGGATGATCCCGCCATTCGCTGCGCGCAGCGCCTCATAGCCAAGGCCGAGCCGCTGCATCACACCGCGCCGAAAATTCTCGATCACCACATGCGATTGCGCAGCAAGCTCGAGGAATATCTCGCGGCCGCGGTCCGATTTCAGATCGAGGCAGATACCCCGCTTGTTGCGGTTGGTGCTCTTGAATGCGTCGGAATTGTTCCACCAGCCCTCGGCGCGGCTCGTTCCTGGCGTGCCGCGAAACGGATCGAGATAGGTCGGCGATTCCACCTTGATGACGTCGGCACCGAGATCGGCGAGAATTGCGGACGTGCTCGCGCCGGCCGTGAGAATCCCGAGATCGATCACACGAATGCCGGACAGCGGACCGCCGCCGCCCGCCGCTCGATCACGCCGCGGCGCGTTGCCCGATGCGCCGCGCGCCGCAATCATCATCGGCAGTCGCGGACGGGGAGCGTTCCCATCTACCGCCGCGCCGAAGAAGCTGCGCGCTCGATATTGTTGGTCATTGAGCAACTCCGCCGGGGTCCAGACGGCGCCCAACGCCAGGCCTGATGCCTTCGATGCCGCCGATATCTGCTCGCGTGTCTGACCGAGCGCCCAAGCTTCAAGCCGGCGCTCAAGCGCGGAGAGTTTCGTAGGGTCGGTCCAGGCTCGCTCCGCGGCTAGCGCCTGCATCTCCGGATCGCCTGTCATTCTGGCGAGCACCGGCCAGTCGCGGTCGAAATACACAAGTGCGACATGACCATCCGCACATGGCGCGGTGCGCCACTTTCCACTTTCCGCGGAGCGCCGCGGGATCGGCTTCCCCCGCGCGGCCGCTGCCAGCGACTTCCAGTTGATCCACAACGCAGTGCCGAGCGCCGAAACTTCGGCACGATCGAGATCCGTCCCGTGCAACAGCGCCGAGGCTGCAAGAAAACCGGACAGACCCGTCGAATATGAAATCTGATGGCCACCCAGCATGAGCGGCCGCGCGTCCGAGCGACCGACAATGTCGAGGAGCCCGCTTCTCGCACAAATTGTGAATTCGCTTGCGGCAGCCTTGGCTCCCCGCTGGCCGGTCACGTCCTCGGCGAAGATCACGGTCTTGGTCGAAAGATCGCCGGCGCCGGCAGTCGAGACAGACGGACTCGCGTCGCCGTCGTACGTCAGACGCACATGGGTGCGAGGCCGGATGGAGCCGTGGGCCACCAAAGGCGTGTCCGGTGGCGCGCATTCCTTTCCGTGGGACAGAAAGGCTTGCAGCGCCTCCAAATGAGCTGCGCGTGGCGCGTCGCCCGCATCCGCTCGCGCGACCGATAGCGGATCGGTGCCGCGACACACGCGAACGACACGCGCGCCGAAATCCGCGGCAAGGCGGCCGGTCAGAGCTATCGCCAGCACGGCCCAGAACGGTGTCGTCTCCGACACCTCCTCCGTCAGGAGGACGTCACACAAGGAATCTGCAATCTGATCCACGTGAAGAATCCAGGTGACGGATCAACCGACTATTGCGGCGTAACGCCGGCGAGTTCAACCGCGCTTTTCCAGAACTTGAGATCGTCGCGAACGCGCTTTTCGAAATCCGCGATCGAACCGGGCGTCGGCACAACGCCGATCCGATCGAGCTTGGTCTGGATTTCGGGAATTTCGATCACCTTGTTGATCGCGGCATTCAGCCGTTCAACCACCGGCTTCGGCGTACCGGCCGGCGCGAATACGCCGACCCAGACGGTCGCCTCGACGCCGGGCACCACCTCGTCCATCGTCGTGACTTGCGGCAGCTTCTTGATGCGCTTGGGTTCGGCGATTGCAATCAGCTTCATCTGCTTGGATTCCACATAGGGCAGGATGCCGGCGAGCGTGCCGTAGCTCATGGTGATGTGGTTGCCGAGCAGGCTTTGCATCGCCGGGCCAGCGCCCTGGAACGGAACCGGAGTGATGTTGATACCGGCCTTCTTGTTCAGGAGAGCGCCGGCGATGTTGTGGGCCGAGCCGACGCCGATATGCCCGTAAGTGAGTTCGCCGGGTTTGGCCTTCGCGGCTGCAATGATGTCCTGAAGCGAATTGAACGGCGACGATGCGGGGACGACCAGCCCGATATAGGTCTCGCCGATCATCGCGACGTCGGCGAGATCCTTTACCGGATCGATGGGATAGTTCTTGAAGGTGAAGGGGTTCGTCACCAGCACGGAATTGGGAGCCATCAGGAGGGTGTGCCCGTCCGGCTGCGCGCGAGAGACGAGGTGGGTGCCGATGTTGCCGCCGCTGCCGCCCTTGTTCTCGATGACCACCGGCTGGCCAAGTTCCTTGCTCAGTTCGGATTCGATGACGCGCGCCGTGGTGTCGATGACGCCGCCCGGCGGGAATGGAACCACGATGGTGACCGGACGGGACGGGTAGGTCTGCGCCGCGACTTTGTCCGCAGCACCCGATAAAGCGGCCGAAATCGCGGCTATCGCTGCTGCAACGCGGAAAAATGTCCTCATGGATCCCTCCCTGGTCCGGCCCGCGAGCGCGATCGAGCCGAACTCTCAAATTTCGGGCACCCTAAATGACCGGACAATTGACCGCAAGGCAGCTTGATCCGTGCCGGCCAACAAAATGGCCGGACATTTCGAGTTAATTAGCTTGCAGGGATACTGCTGCCGACGCCTTCACCCTACGGAACGGCCTAGGCGCGGCCGGGAACCCGGATGACCGTCCCCTGGACGCTAAAACGGCAGCGGCGCCGCGATGATCGCGGCGCCGTCCAGGCCGTTCAGGTGTCAGTATCCCGCGGCAAGCCTGCCTGATCACTATTGCGGCGTGATACCGGCCACCTCGATCGCGCCCTTCCAGAATTTGAGATCTTCCTGAATGCGCTTGTTGAACTCCGCCGGAGTCTCCGGCATCGGCACGACACCGATACGGTCCAGCTTCGTCTTCACATCGGGTAGCGCAAGCAGCTTGTTGATCGCCGCATTGAGACGATCGACAACCGGCTTCGGCGTTGCCGCCGGCGCGAACACGCCGACCCAGGAGGTCACCTGCACGCCCGAAACGACCTCGTTGATCGTTGGCACGTCCGGCATCTGCTTGACGCGGGAAGGCTCGGCGAAGGCGATCAGCTTCATCTGCTTGCCTTCGAGATACGGCACGACGCTGGCGACAGTGGCGAAACTCATGGTGATGTGACCCCCGAGCAGACTCTGGAGGGCCGGACCGGCACCCTGGAACGGCACCGGAAGAATATTGATTCCAGCCTGCTTGTTCAGCAATGCGCCCGCGATGTTGTGGGCCGAGCCGACGCCGATATGCCCGAAGCTGAGTTCTCCGGGCTTTGCTTTTGCCGCGGCAATGACGTCCTGGATCGTATTGAACGGAGAGTCCGCCTTGACGACGAGGCCGATATAGGTCTCTCCAATCATGGCGACCCCGGTCAGATCCTTACCCGGATCGATCGGATAATTCTTGAAGGTGTAGGGGTTCATAACCACGGTTGCATTGGGCACGACCAGAAGGGTGTGTCCGTCCGCCTGCGCGCGGGCGACCATGTTGGTCCCGATGTTGCCGCCGCTGCCGCCCCTGTTCTCGATGACGACGGGCTGGCCGAGCTCCTTCGCGAGCTCCGCTTCGATGACGCGGGCCGTGGTGTCGGTCACACCTCCGGGCGGGAACGGGACAAGCAATGTGACCGGGCGTGAGGGAAACGTCTGCGCCGACGCAAGAACCATAAAACCAACGAGCGTAGACGAGATCGCAGTGGCTGAGATCGCTGCCCAGAAAAGCCTTTTCATATTTCATTCCTCCCAGATCCGATGTCGCTGCGCGATTATTCGCGTCATTGCGGACCTGGGGGGCAGCCTAAATGACCGGACAATTCGCTGCAACAGCGGCCCGATTCCGGGCTTCGCATTTGACCGGACATCGACAGTCGACTGGGAGACGCCTGTGCGGCGTCGCAGCCGCTTTGCAGCCACCGGTCATCGTCAGCTTGGCGCCGCAGCCGGCAGCGCCGAAGCACTGCCGGCCGCGATTGCGCTTTACGGGCTGGTCTAGCGAGCGGGCGCCGAGAACCGTGCGCTGTCCAGCCGGTATTCCGCGAGGCGGAACCAGTCATTCGACTCGCGGGCGAACTTGGTCCAGGGCTCGTAGATGGTCTTGAAGTCAGGGTTCTTGCTCGACAGGTCGTCGAAGGTTTCCAGCGACGCCTTGTAGGCGGCCTCCATGACATCCCGCGGGAAGGCCCGAATTTCGGTCCCGTTGGCGATCAGACGACGAAGCGCCGCCGGATTCTTGGCATCGTAATTCGCGAGCATCATCGTCATCTGCTCGTTGGCTGCGGTCTCGAACGCAATGCGGAATTCCTTCGGCAGGCCATCCCACGCGCCCTTGTTGACCAGCGAGGTGATCTGCGCCGATCCCTCCCACCAGCCGGGCGTGTAGTAGTATTTCGCCACCTTGAAGAAGCCGAATTTCTCATCGTCATGCGGGCCGATCCATTCGGCCGCATCGATGGTGCCACGTTCGAGCGACGAATAGATGTCCGCAGCGGCGATCTGCTGCGGGATCACGCCGAGCTTCGAAAACACCGTGCCGCCCAGACCGCCGATGCGGAATTTGAGGCCCTTGAGGTCCTCGACCGAATTGATCTCCTTGCGGAACCAGCCGCCCATCTGGACGCCGACATTGCCGACCGGCACCTGCACCAGTCCGGCCTTTCCGAACAGGGTACGCAGCAGCTCCATGCCGCCACCGTAATAGAGCCACGCCGCCTGCTGGCGCGCGTTGAGCCCGAACGGCAGTCCGCCGTCAAAGGCATACGCGGTGTTCTTGCCGATGAAGTAGGACGTCAGCGTATGCGAGCACTCGACGGTGTTGTTGGCGGCCGCATCGAACACCTGAAGCGGCGGCACGATCTCGCCGCCGGCGAAGACCTGAATCTGGAATTTGCCATCGGTGATCTGGCTGATCCGCTCGCACATCGCCACGGCCGAGCCGTAAAGTGTATCCAGGCTTTTCGGCCAGCTCGCCGCCATGCGCCACTTGATGGTCGGCGTCTGCGCAATAGCCGGCGCCGCAATCCCGGCCGTCGCTGCGACCAGACCGGCACCCTTGAGAAATTTACGACGTTGCATGATCCACCTCTCTCTGTCCCCGTTGCAATTCAGTTGATGTGCAAACCTTCAGTCCGTCTCGACAGCGCTTCTCCCTCCTGCTGCTCGGTCCCGCACCGGCATCAGGCCTTCTTTCCGACCACCATGAAGCAGTGGACGTAATCCATCGCATGACCCTCAGGCGAAGCGGCGACATCCGCCTCGTAGGATTCGTAGAAGCGATTGACGATCGCCATGCGCTCCTGCTGCGGCCGGCTCGGATCGAGCCCGCCCATGAATGTGCTTTCGCTCCACGAACGCAGCGTCGGGACATAGCTTTTGGCAAAGGCGGCAGCGTCGCCCTTCTGCTTGAAGTCCGCCGCATAGGGGCAGCCCGTGGTGCGCGTGAAAACCTTTTCCAGAACCAGCCCCGCTTTGCTGACGGCCGAATTCGGGTCCTGGAACGGCGCCACGAACTCGTCCTTGGTCTTGTAGAATTGCAGGAAGTTGGCGCCCCGGTATTCGGCCTCGGTGATGGTGCCGTCACGCAGCAGGTTTCGCCAATGCTTGGCGAAAGTGTCGTGCATGTTCACCCCGCCGGTATGGCCGAGATAATGCCCTTTCTCGTCCTCGCAGAAATTGGCGAACACGAACTTGCCGCCCGGCATCATCTCGCGGGCGCGATGCAGCAGGATCGTGTCCCAATCGGCGAGCGCAGCCTTGCGCAGCTCTTTCTTCTCTTCCGCGTTGGCGCCGACCGCGTGGGTGTGATCGGCAATCTGTAGCGGCAGCTTGCTGAGCCAGTGCATCGCCGTCGCCGAGAAGCCGAGCGAAATGGTGCTATCTGGAAAAATCTGACGATAGAAAGACATGCCGCTGCCGAAGGTGAACACGTTCGGCTGTAGCGCCAGCGGATTGTCCTTGAAGGCCGGCAGCAGCCCCTGCAGCAGCTGGAACAGCACGGAGAAGTCGTTATGCGGCAGGTCGGTATAGGTGATGGCGATCTGCCGCTCGGGAGCATCCTTGCGGATTCGGGCAATCGCCCTGCGCATCATGTCGATCGAGGTGCCGCCGTCGGCCGCGCCATAATCCGCGATTGTGAACGGCGTCGTGCCGGTCAGCGGCATCGATTCCAGCGCTTCCAGCACGAGGTCGGCAGCCGCATCGATCACGGCCTTGGCGCCGACCGTGTTGGCGCTGTAATAGCCGGCGCCACGCATCGCGATCACTGGCGAATTGGTTTCGCTCTCTTGTTTGGTGGTAACGGCCATCTGTTTCTCCCTGTCGATCACCCGCTATGCGGCGAGATCCCTGATCTGCTTCACGAGGTCCGCGGACACCGCGACGCCCGCGCCCGACTTCGCCCGCGCGGCCTTGCGCTTGCTGCCGGGGATGTGCGCGCCGTCCTGCGCCGCGATCGCCTCAACCAGACGCGTGACGCGCTCGCCGAATGCGCCGCCCGAACTCGTCGCCACATCGATTGCGATAAAGAATTGCCCGGTGCGCGGCGGCCCGCCGGCCGTGCCGGAAAACGGGCTCGCATCCATCGCCAGCAATGCGCCGCTCGCGGCGGCCGCGAGCAGTTCGACCATCAGGCCGGCACCGAAACCTTTGTAGCCGCCGCTCGGCGCCATCGTGCCTTTCAGCGCGACATCCGGATCGGTGGTTGGCTCGCCGTCCGGACCGAAGGCCCAGCCTTCCGGAATCGATGCACCGGCGCGCTTCCTCCGCATCACCTCGCTCTTGGCGATGACGCTCGCGCTCTGGTCGATCGAGATCGCGGCACCGCCTTTGCCGTCGGGCGCTGCGATCGCGAACGGATTGGTGCCGATCACGGCCTTGCGGCCGCCAAAGGGCGCGATCGAGGCCGGCGCGTTGGTATAACCAAGCCCCAGCAGACCGGCCGCCGCGATGCGCTCGGTGTGATAGCCGAGCACGCCGCAATTATAGGAATTGCGGATCGCCAGTGCGGCAATCCCCATCTCGCGCGCCAGCGGAATCAACTGTTTGAATCCGGTATCGATCGCCGGATGCGCGAAGCCGCTGTTCGCATCGACGACCAGCAGCGCGGACTTCGGCTTGCTCAGCAGCGGCACGGCGCCGCCGTCGACCTTGCCGCAGCGCAAATGCTCGCAATAGGTCGGCACATAGGCGAGGCCATGCGAGGCGATGCCGTCGGCTTCGGCACCGGCAACAGCCGAAGCAAGCGGCTGCGCCTGCTCGGGCGATGCACCGGCGGCCACAAGCGCGGCCAGCGCCAGCGCTTCGATCTCGCTCAGGGTCATCGTCACTTGATTCATATTACATGGCTCATCGGCGATACTCAGTCTTTGGGAACGGCTCAATCATTGTCGATCAGACCGGCGCCCGCGCCCTCGCGCCGCGAACGCTCGCTGGCGGGAACGTAGGTTCGGTGACCATAGGCAGCGATACGCTGCCACGCCTGCGGATCGGTCGCGATCCCGCGCGTGGATGCCGCCTTGACTGGTGAAGTTGACGGACCATCGGCAATCGCGGCGCATCGGATTTCGCCTGCGTCCAACACGTCGAGCATCGCAAGATCGCTCGACGGATCGCCGCACTCATCCAGTACGATTCGCGTTCCATCCGCCTCCAACTGCGATGGACGTCCGAGGATACGCGCGGCCGCGGCCACAAATGGAGCCAGCAGCAACGGCCGCGCGACCGGACCGGCGACGAAAGCATTCGTCGTCAGCCGATCAGCATCATCGCAAAGCGTGGCCCCGAGCGTGATCGGACAGAGCGGCGCATCGGCAGTCAGACGGCCGGTCTCCGTGAACCTGCAAGCCGAAGTGATCCGCTCGCGGCGATCATGACGTTCCAGCACGTCGGCCAACGCCGGCAGCGGGTCGATACCGTGCGCCGCAAGCCAGCGCACCGCCTTGCCGCCCTCTTCGGCCAGCCCCCATGGCAAGCCTGCGCCGCGAATGGCTTTCCTGGCTTCGCTTTCCAGCTCGCTCAGCGACCAGGTCATGCCCTGGCCTCGCCGAGCGGCGGAAGCACCCAGTCGTCCGCATCGCAGGTGCCGATTTCGTCCAGCAGCGGGGCGTTCTGGAACATGGTGATGCGCACCCAGCGATCCGACTTGGGGTCGAAACGGGTGGCACCGAAACACGCCAGCTTCGCGCGCAGCAGATCGATCGGACGCATCTGCGCGGAGAGAAGATTGTCCCGCACCTCCGCATAGGGATGCCGCGCCGACATCTGGATGCGGCGGACCAGATGCCGATGCTCCGGTTGCTGCAACAGGAAAGCCGAAACGCGGTCGCCACGCTCGCGCGTCAGCAGCACCCGATAAAGCGCGGCGACATCGCGGGCGATGCCGAGCGGCTGCTCGCGGTCGGCGCCTTCCTCCTCAGCCCGTTCGCCGAGCCGCGGTTCGAGCTTTTCCTCGGAGACATACCAGAAGCGGGCCTGCTGCGCGGTCTCACCGAAATCGGTGTCGATCGCGAAGCGGTAATTCTGCTCGATCAGCGTGATAAGCGCGGAAACGCTCATCCTGCCGTCGATCGTAAATTCCGCGTCCTCGTCGCAGGCCATCGTCTCGGCAAGATCGTCGACGAGGTCGCCATGCGGCTCGATCAGGAGCGAGACCAGCAATTCCTGCGCCTCGAGGCCAATCTCCGCCTCCGCCCATCGATAAAGCGAATCGAACGGCAGCGAGCCGGATGGACCGCGGGCAATCTGCGCCGACAATCTCGCGAGGTCGGCGGCGAGGCCTTCGATGCGCGCCTGCTGCACGGCATCCGTCGTGGTCCAGGACGCGACCAGCTTTTTTGCGCGTGCGACGAGGGGCGGAAGCATGTCCCACGTCTGAGGATCTGACAGACCGCGGACGCGGGCCAGTGCGGTCTCGCGCGCGGTGATCCAGTGATCGAGCAGCGCCGGATGATTGATCAGGAAAGGCGCCATGCCAAGACCGGTGGCGTTACCCACGCCAAGACTGCGCCGGAGCGTGGGCGCAAGCGTGACCGCTGTCTTCGGCGCTTTGATCTTCGCCGCGTGATCGACCAGATCGAGTGTGAAGGCGCGGATCAGGAAGACGGCGAGCATCTCCGCCTGGAACGGCGCATTGAATTCCTCGCGACCGCAGATCGCCTCGCGCACCGCCAGTCCGAACTTGCCGCTGCCATAGACCGCCGTCGTCCGCATCAGGTAGCCGATAGGCGCGAGGTCTTCGGCGCGCGGCTGCTGCCCGGCCGCGAGGCAGGACACCGCATGATCGAACAGGCGCACGCTCTTGTTGGCGCGTGCCAGCACGATCTCATTCTCACTGACGCGGCCCGCCTCCTGCTTCGGGACATTCGCGCGCAGCCGCTCGATATCGGCCGGGGACGGATCGCCGTCATACAGGGCGAAAGCCGCGTCCCATTCCTCCGCAATCACCCGGTCGGTACGTTTCTCGGGCGGCAGGTCATGAGCGAATGCGACCAGGCTGTAGCTGCGTGACGGACCGGCGGCACGATAGATCGCGACGCCTTCGCCTCGCGCGTTCACGTCCCACGAGATACGCGACAGCCGCCAGTTGTCGCGCGCAAGCCGGCGAAGCAGCACGCGCATGAAGGACAGACGGGTCTGATGGAAACTGCCGAGACGATCGAGCCGCATCACCATGTCCGGCGAGCGTAGCGCCACGCGCGGCGCATTGTCGGCGCCGGAGGCGGGCCCGTCCAAGTCGCGCAAGACTGGTGCAGGCCGCGTCATCATCGTCAGACGCCCTTGCTCGCAGCGCGCCTGGCCGCCGCTTCACGGCTCGGCTGCGCCTCCGCTTGGGGACAGAAGGATCGCTCGAAGAAGTCGAGCCAGTTTCCGCCCATGATCCGGTCGATATCCGGCTGCGCGAAACCAACCTCCGCAAGTCCGGAGGCGATGCCCGCAAATTGCGTGTTGTCGCGGAACCAGTCCGGTTGCGGCGGAAACACCGCAGCGCCGAGCGGACCGGATGCGCCACGCGAATCGCGGGTCCAACGCCCGACACGCATCCATTCGACCACCGAATCCGGCTGATCCTGACAAAGGTCCGACCCGATGCCGATGCGCTCGACGCCCATCAATTCGGCGGTGCGCGCCACCATCTCGCAGAAGCTGCGCAGCGTGCAGCCCGAGCCGCCCTTGAGGTGCAAGGGATAGAGCGAGAAGCCGAGCATGCCGCCACTTTCGCCAAGCGCCTTCAGCACCGCGTCGGACTTGTTGCGCGGCACGTCGTGCCATGACGACGGATTGGCATGGGTGATCGCGACCGGCCGAGACGAGAGTGCGATCGCCTCCAGCGTCGAGCGTTCGGCCGAATGCGACATGTCGATCACCAGCCCGACGCGGTTCATTTCACGGATCACTTCGCGTCCCATGCGCGTGATGCCGGGATCTTCCGCCTCGTAGCAGCCGGTCGCAAGCAGGCTCTGGTTGTTATAGGAGAGCTGCATGAAGCGCACGCCGAGGCGATGCCAGATTTCAACCAGCGACAGATCGTCCTCGATCGGCGATGGATTCTGGAAACCGAAGATCACCGCGGTGCGCCCGCTTTCTTTCGCGCGCCGCACATCGTCGGCGGTGTAGGCCGGGCAGATCAGGTCGGGATAATCCTGAAACCACCGGTTCCATTGCCCAATATTGGCGATCGTTTCGCGGAAATTCTCGTGATAGCAGATCGTGACATGGATCGCGGTGACACCGCCCGCGCTCAGCTCCCGGAAAATCTTCTCCGACCAGTTGCAATATTGCAGGCCGTCGATGAGGACGCGGTCGCTTGCGGTCATGGCCTATTCCGGCGCTCCCGCATTGACGTAGGACGTCTTCATCGCGGTGAAGAATTCGACCGCGACGCGGCCCTGCTCGCGCGGCCCGTAGGACGATTTCTTCCGGCCGCCGAACGGCACATGGTAATCGGTCCCCGCCGTCGGCAAATTCACCATCACACAACCGGTCTTCATGTTGCGCCGGAAATGGTTCGCGCGCGCCAGCGATTTCGTGATGATGCCCGAGGTCAAGCCGTAAGGCGTGTCGTTTGCGAGCGTGAGAGCCTCTTCATAGCTGCCGGCCTCGATCACGCAGGCGATCGGGCAGAACATCTCTTCGCGATTGACGCGCATGTCGTTCTTCGTCCGGATGAACAGCGTCGGAGCGAAGTAATAGCCCTCGGTGCGCCGAGTCAGCCGTTCGCCGCCGCAGACGCGCTCGCAGCCTTCGCTCTCGGCGAGCTTCACATAATCGAGCGCCTGCGCGAGCTGCTTCTCGTCGACCACCGGACCGATCTGCGTGCCCTCATCGAGCGCGTGGCCGACCACCAGAGCCTCGGCCTTGGCCTTCAGCTTCGATACGAATTCGTCATGCACCTTGCGATGCACGATGAGGCGCGACGAAGCCGTGCATTTCTGGCCCGATCCGAAATAGGCGCCGTTCAGCGCATGCGCGACGGCCAGTTCCATGTCGCCATCGTCCATGACGACCAGCGGATTCTTGGAGCCAAGCTCAAGCTGGATGCGGGTGAAGTTCGGCGCGGCCCGAGTCGCGACCTGCTGGCCGATCTCGTAGGAGCCGGTGAAGGTGACGGCATCGATGTCGGGGCTTGCGGCCAGCGCATTGCCGACGACGCTGCCCGAGCCCATCAGCAGATTGAAAGTGCCCGCCGGCAGATTCTGGCGGCTGACAATGTCGGCGAATTGCCAGGCAATGGCTGGGGTCGCACTCGCCGGCTTCCAGATCACCGCATTGCCGAAAGCCAGCGCCGGCGCGATCTTCCAGCATGCGGTGGAGAGCGGAAAATTCCACGGCGAGATGACCGCCACCACGCCAATCGGCTCGCGCCGCACATCGACCTCGATGCCGGGGCGCGTCGAGTCCACCGCATCGCCGGAAATCCGCAGCGCCTCGGCAGCGAAATACTGGAAGAACTGTCCGGAGCGAAACACCTCGCCGACACCCTCGGCGCGCGGCTTGCCCTCTTCGCGCGACAGCAATCCACCCAGCTCCTGGCTGCGGGCGCAAATCTCGTCGCCGATAGCCATCAGCGCCTTGTACCGGGTCTCGAGCGGCGAAACGCCCCAGACGCCAGCCGCCTTGCGCGCGGCCGCGATCGCCTCGCCGACCTGGGCCGGCGTCGCCTCGGTGAAATGGCCAACGATGTCAGAGATATCGGAGGGATTGACGCTGGGACGGGAGGAGCCGCCAGCGACCCAGCGGCCATCGATGTAATTGTGCTTGTCCGACGCCATCGTGACACCCGCCAGTTCCATCGGTATCGAAGGCCGATGACACATTTCGGTCAATTCGGAAATGCGGTACAGTATTTCGGTTTTTCCGAATTTTGGTAACTCTGATGCGCACCTCGCTGGCCACCCTTCGCGTCTTCGCCACGGTGGCGGAATCAGGAAACATCCGCCTCGCGGCGGAGCGGTTGGGCCGGACCCCCTCCTCGATTTCCGAGAAGCTGAAGCAGTTCGAGCAGGACATCGGCGCGCCGCTGTTCGAGAGCGGCCGCAAGAACCGGCTCACCCCGGTCGGCAGCTTTGTTCACACCCAAGTTCGCGACCTCTTGAGTCATGTCGACCGCAAGCTGGCGTCGCTGCAGGCGTACTCGCGCAACGCCATTGGCCGCATCGACATCGCGTCGGTGCCGTCGATCGCCACCACGCTGCTTCCTGCGGTCGTCGCGCGTTTCAGAAGCCAATGGCCTGCGGTCGAGATCACTGCACGCGATGCCGACTCGCGCAGCGTCGCCGATCTCGTGCAGTCGGGCACCGTGGAACTCGGCATCGCCAGCATGCCCAGCGAACGCCGGGCGCTTGTGTTCACGCCGCTGTTCGAAGAGCCGCTCGGTATCGTCTGCCGCAAGGATGACCCGCTCTATCGCAAACGTGGCAAGCGGCGCTGGTCGGATCTCGAGAGCCGCACGCTGCTCGCGAATGCGATTTCCGACGCGCACAATATCGGCGCAATACCGTCGCCGACGCAGGCGCCGATCGTGGTCTATAACGTGCTGTCGCTGCTGGCGCTGGTTCGCGCCAATATCGGCATCACCATTCTTCCGCAACTCTCGGTCAACGAGCCGCAAGCCGATATCGGCTTTGTCCCGATCGACGAACCCGACGCAACGCGTACGGTCGGCGTGATCACGCGCGCAGGCGAGGCGCTGTCGCCGGCCACCGCGGCGCTGCTGGAAATCGTGCGCGGCCAACTGCACGACATGGCCGATCGCTTCTCGATCACGCTGAGCGATCCTGCCTCTGCCGCGGCCAAATCCGGATGACCATTGTCACGGACGCCGGACTGCGGCATCGTTATGCGTTGCCGCACCACGCGGCGCCGCTGTGCATATGCGAGGCCCGATGAGATCGATTGTCCGCTTGTTCTGTATGGGCCTCGTTGCCGCTCTCGTGGGCAGTGCGCTCGTCGGCCACGCTCATGCCCAGACCGATGCCTATCCCAGCAAGTCGATCCGAATCTTCGTCGGCTATTCGCCCGGCGGCGGTATGGACACGATCGCGCGCGTGCTCGCGCAACGGCTCGAGGAGAATCTCGGCGTTTCGGTTGTGGTCGAGAACCGTCCCGGAGCAACAAGTACGCTGGCCGCGGCGGCGGTCGCACAAGCGGCACCGGACGGCTACACGCTGCTGCTCGGCGAAACAGGATTGCTGCTGGCGCCGGCGTTGCTGCCGTCATTGTCCTTCGACCTGAAGAAAAGCTTCACGCCGGTGGGATATGTCGCGCAGATTCCGATGGCCTTCGCGGTGACCAACAGCTTCCCCGCCAAGACCACGCAGGAATTGATTGCGACCCTGAAGGCGGACCCGAAGAAATACGACTATGCCTCGCCCGGTGTCGGCACCGTTCAGCATCTCGCCTTCGAGCAGTTCAAGCGCGTCGCGGGCGTCGATGCCCAGCACGTCCCCTACAAAGGCGGGACCGCCTTCTCGCCGGACTTGATCGCGGGCCGCGTCCATATTGCGATCATGAGTTCGTCGGTCGCCGTCGGGCTGGCGCGCGCGAACAGCGCGCGGGTGATCGCCGTGACATCGCTCGATCGATCGACCAATCTGCCGGACGTTCCGGCGATCGCCGACGTGATCCCGGGCTTCGACATGAGCGCGCGCATCTTCCTCGCGGCACCGGCCGGGACGCCGCCCGCCGTGATTGCGCGGCTCGAACAGGCGGTTGCGGCTGCACTGAAGAATCCCGATCTGCAGAAACGCTTTGCCGACCAGGGCGCGAATGTGGTCGCAACGACGAGCGCGCAGACTCAAGTCCAGCTTGCCGAGGAGATGGATCGCTGGGCCTCGGTTGCGAACGCGCTCGGCATGAAGCCGAATTAAGCGACGCAGCCTCCGGTCACCCGGCTGCCGCCGCGAACGAACTCGGCGGCCGGTTCAGGCCGAGATGATCGCGCAGCGTCGTGCCTTCATACGCGGTGCGGAACAGACCGCGCCGCTGCAGCAACGGCACAACTTCCGTGCTGAATATGTCCAGCATATGCGGCAACACCGGTGGCATCAGGTTGAAGCCGTCCGCTGCGCCGTCGTTGAACCAGTCCTCGATCAGATCGGCGACCTGTTCCGGCGTGCCCGCAATCGTCAGATGACCGCGCGCGCCGGCAAGGCTGGACAGCAATTGCCGCAGTGTCGGCTTCTGCCGCCGCACAAAGCCGACGATCACCTCAGCCCGGCTACGCGCCGCTTCGACCGTGGCGGGATCGGGAAAATCCTCCGGCGACAATATCCGGTCGAGATCGAGGTGGGAGAAATCATGCCCGCCGAAGCGATTGGACAGCCGCCGGCGGCCGATTTCAGGATCGGCCAGATCGTTCGCCTCCTGCTCGAGCCGACGCGCCTCCGCCTCGGTGGACGCAATCGTCGGGCTTAAGCCCGGAAGAATATGAATCTGGCTGGCGTCGCGCCCTTCGGCCTGCGCATGCGCCTTCAGGTCGGCATAGAAGGCCTGCGCCGTCGTCTTCTCCATATGCGCGGTGAACACGGCTTCCGCGTGCCGCGCGGCAAAGCGCCGGCCGGTATCGGACGAGCCCGCCTGCACCAGCACCGGCCGGCCTTGCGGGCATCGCGGCATATTCAGCGGCCCGGCCACATCGTAATAGTGGCCCTTGTGATTGATCGGCCGGATGCGATCCGGTCGCGCATAGCGCCCGCCCGCGCGATCGTCGAGCACCGCATCGTCCGCCCATGAATCCCACAGCGCGTTTGCGACGGCGACGAACTCCTCGCCGCGCGCATAGCGCTCCTCGTGCGCGGGCGAACCGGCGCCGCCGAAATTGCGCGCGGCCGCGGGCAGCCACGACGTGACGATATTCCAGCCTACACGGCCATTGCTCATGTGATCGAGCGACGCAAATTGCCGCGCCAGATTGAATGGCTCCGTATAAGTCGTGGAGGCGGTGGCGATCAGCCCGATCTGGCTGGTCGTCACCGCAAGCGCCGCCAGCACCGTGATCGGCTCGAGCCAGGCCTGCGGCGCCTGCATATCCTCGCCCAGAGCCAGCGTATCGCCGAGAAAGATGGAATCGAAGCACGCGGCCTCGGCGCGGCGGGCCAGATCCTGAATGTACCGGATATCGGTCAAGGCCAGCGGCGACGACGTCGGATGGCGCCAAGAGGCTTCATGATGTCCGCGGCTCTGAACGAACAGATTGAGATGCAACTGGCGTTTCATTGAAGGCTAGAACCTGAGGAACAAAATGCGGCGACGGAGCGCGGATGGACTTCCACACTGCCCGACTTTGCACCGCCGTCGCAACCAACCGCGCGTACGGCAGCCCTCAGATGCGCGCATGATCGCAGCTACCTGTCGCGCTCGTCAGGCGGGCTGATCGCTGTCGAGTCCCGTTTGCTGGACGCGACGAATGGCAGCCCCGATCTTCTCGATGCGGGCCGCGAACAGGCCATCATGAGAGCGGGCTTCCAGCGCAATCTGGATTTCGGCCGCCAGAATATGCAGTTGATCCGCCAGCTTCGGATGCGAGTTGTTAAGTCCGCGCTGCAACTGGACGCATGAGCCGATCGCAGCTTTCGCGCGATCCTCCCATTGACCGGATGCCCGAAGCTCGCGTTCGGACAATGCGGCGGCGCCGGTGCATACGTTCCGCAACAATTGAAGAAGCTGCTGCCGCGAGGCCACACGGCCATCGATAATCTGATCTGTCATAACCTGAGCCACGTCGGGGATTGCCGGCAAAGATCGCCGTCCCGCCGCAGATATTACAGGTCTTTTTGCCGCGCCGTCTCCGATATCGCGATCCGAAGGCGTGGGAGACCGAGGATCGGTCAGTCTATCGGTCGGTCGCAGTCCCGTCGGTCGCAATCGATGGGGCGCCGGGCAGAGTTGCACGTTGTTCGGCCGGGAACCGGTCGAGCGCGATCTGCAGTTGACGGGCCTCGTCTTCAAGCCCGATCCAGCGCAGTTTCCGGATCAGCTTGACCAGCTCCACCGACGTCGGACGTTCCACCGGGTCAGCAATTTCCTGCGGATCGACGTTACGTTCCATGGGCGTCCTCCGATGCAAAGTTTCTTTGTCCCAGATTGACGTGCTGTCCCCCGATTGCCGTTTCACCCCGAGCAGACCGACGTGCGGCCGTCCGGCGTTGCGGGCTGATTGAACTATTAGGTACTCGAGCCTTTGCCACCGGTCGACATGAACCGGTTCATCGAGGTGACGAGCTTCTGGCTGTCGGCGAAGAACTTCTGACTGTCCTTGGTAATGGTCTCCATGCGGCGGCCCATCCAGTCCTGATAGGCCTTGGCCGCATCCGGGAGCGACTTGGCCGCAGCCAGCTTGGCGGCAAGATCGGAGGCCAACTCCCTTTCCTGTTCCATGCGGGCGAGCCAGTCCGCATTGGCTTGCTCAATCAGCTTGGCGAACTCCTTCTGCATGTCGGTGAGCGCGTCCGCCTGCTCTTTTCCCAGCTTGGTGAAGTCTGCCGGGTTGAACATCGGCATTGGCCATTTCGTGTGCTCGTCGGATGACATCGTTATTTCCTCCTCGCGCCGAGAACCTTGTACCCAGGTCCGAATGCCGAAGCGCGGTTGAGCCAAACTCGCACCACCGCCAAGGCCTCACCTGTTTGGGATCCATCGGACCACGCCGCGTTGACCTCTCTCAAGTCCGGCGCCGGAAATATTTCCGGTGCTGCGGGGTTTCCGGAATGCAAGGGTCAGGCGACATCGTTTGATGGATCTTGATAAAATTCAAATCGTCGTCAGATAACGTAAGCTCATTCGTCGGAGCGGTCTTGTGCCGGCTGGCGAACGCGGCAAGCACTAAACACAGAATGCTGGCTGGGTCCGCTGCGGACCAAGGCAGTGTACGACAAGACATCGTGTCTATGGAGAGTTTCATGCGCGCCAATTTTGTTTTCATCGCGCTCTTCGCTTGCGCCCTGAGCGCGACGGCGCCGGCACCTTCGGATGCGTTGGCTGGTCAACAAAACTTGATGCTGCAGCGCAGTACCGAGATTTCTGCGGCGGCAAAGCGAAAGCCCAAGAAGCCCGTGCCACAAGGCACCCCCTATGTCCGCCGCGGCTTCGCCGATCCCTCGTTCGGCCCGGATGGAAAGCCTTACAAGGTTCCGGAATATCTCCGGGGGCAATGCTACATCGACGACGGCTATGGCCGCTTTTCGGCGTGTAACAATCGAATCTGAACGCGTCCGACCTCGAGGACGATCAAGCGTCCTCGAGTTTGTCGGGGTCAGCCAAGTGGCTGCAGCCAGTTGCCTGCGCTTTCCATGGCTCCGTAATCTCCCGTAGGGGCAATATCCAGCTTTCAGCCAAGCAATTCCGTCCGGAAGATGCAGCGCATTCACCGCGCGCATCTGACGGAGGGAACGATGAGAACCGGCCTTCGCAACGGCGCATTGCTGATCGCAATCGGTCTCTCGGTGCTTGCCGCACCGGCCGGCGCGGGTCCGTTTGAGGATTGCACGCAAAATTACCGTCCGCGGCTGAGACTGGCGGGCTGCAGCGAGGTCATCCGCTCTCCGTCTTTCGACGCGGCAGCAAAGAGCAAGGCCTACACCAATATCGGCGAATTGCGGACGCAGGCTGGCGCGCTCAAGGAGGCGATCCGGAATTTCAGCCTGGCGCTGCGACTGGATAGCGAAAACAGCATCGCTTATGCAGGACGGGCCGAGGCGTACGCCGCGTCCGGCGACGTGGCGGGTGCAATCCGCGACTACGACAAGGCGATTTCGATCTCGCCGTCCGACAGCGCCAACTTCGTCGGAAGAGGCCATGCCTATCTGGTTCGCGGCAATGCCGATGCTTCGATCCGCGACCTGAGCGAGGCGCTTCGCCTGCAGCCCGGCAGTGCGGTGGCCTATAACAATCGCGGCCTTGCCTACCGCAAGAAGGGCGACACGACGGCAGCACTCGCGGACTACAGCGCTGCGATCGCACTCAATCCGGCTTACGCGCTGGCCTATGCCAATCGCGGCCGTCTCAACGAGAGCATCGGCAAGACCGACGACGCGATACAGGATCTCTCCGAAGCGCTGCGTCTCGACCCGTCGCAAGCTTCGGTGCGAAACGCGCTGAAAAAACTCGGCGCCCTCGATCCGGCCGAGCGCGAAAGCAATGCGCGTCTGCGCGAGGGCCGAACGCTGGTCGAGGTCAGTTGCGCGCCCTGCCATGCCGTGGGCCCAAGCGGAACGAGCCCGAATGCCAAGGCGCCTCCGTTCCACGAGCTTCAGAAGCGGTACGCGATGCTGTCTCTGCGCACGCCAATCACCCGCGGCCTGGCAGCGCCGCATGACGAGATGCCGCGATTCAGGCCGACGGATCAGGAACTGGACGCGATCATCGCTTACATCAACAGTCTCGCGCCACGCCGCTGATCCTAGCCGCGATCCCGCAACAGCCGGCGGATGATCTTGCCGGAGGTCGTCATCGGCATCTGATCGATGAAGTCGATCTCGCGCGGATATTCGTGCGCAGACAGCCGCGTGCGAACGAACTCCTGCAACTCGGCGACCAGTTGGTCGCGCGGCGTCTCGATGCCCGGCTTGACGACGACGAACGCCTTCACGATTTCAGTGCGCAACGGATCGGGTTTGCCGATCGCAGCCGCAAGCGCGACCGCGGGATGACGGATCAGGCAATCCTCGATCTCGCCCGGCCCGATCCGATAGCCCGACGAGGTGATGACATCATCATCGCGACCGACGAAATGAAAATAGCCGTCTTCATCGACGATGCCCTGATCGCCGGTGGTCATCCAGTCGCCGATGAACTTGTCGCGCGTCGCGTCCGGCCGGCCCCAGTAATCGAGGAACATTACCGGGTTCGGACGGCGCACCGCGATCTGGCCGATGGTGCCGGACGCGACCGGCACACCATCGGCATCGATCACTGCGACCTCATGCCCGGGCACCGGCTTGCCGATGGCGCCCGGGCGCGACACGCCAAGCATCGCGCAGGATGACAGGACCAGATTGCATTCGGTCTGGCCGTAGAACTCGTTGATGGTCAGGCCGAAAGCATCCCGGCCCCATTCGAACGTTTCCGAGCCGAGCGCCTCGCCGCCCGATCCGATGCTGCGCAGTTTCAGATCGTATCGCCCGCGCGGATTCGGTGCCGCGCGCAGCATGCGAAGCGCCGTCGGCGGAATGAACGCGTTGCGGACGCCGGTGCGCGCCATCAGCGCATAGGCCTCTTCCGGGTCGAACTTGTCGAACCGGTGCGCCACCACCGCGACGCCGTGATGCAGCGACGGCAGCAGCGCATCGAGCAGGCCGCCGGCCCAGGCCCAGTCCGCCGGCGTCCAGAACAGGTCACCTGGCTGCGGAAAGAAATCGTGCGGCAATTCAATGCCCGGCATGTGTCCAAGCAATACGCGATGCGCATGCAGCGCGCCCTTGGGCGGCCCGGTGGTGCCGGAAGTGTAGATCATCATCGCGGGATCGTCGGCCGATGTAGCCTCGGCCGTGAACGCGTCGGACGCCGCCTGCAGGAGCGAGGCAAAGCCGATCGCGCCATCGGCGTCGCCATCGGTCGAGATCACAAGCTTCAAGTCGGGCGGAGTGTCGCCCAGACTGGCGAGCTTCTGCACGCCAACATCATTGGTGACCAGCACCTTCGCGCCGGAATTCTGCAACCGGTAGGCCAGCGCCTCGGTGCCGAACAGCAGCGCCAGCGGCAGCGCAATCGCGCCAAGCTTGTAGATCGCAACATGCGCGATCACCGCTTCCGGCGATTGCGGCAGCAGGATCGCCACCCGCTCTCCGCGCCCGACGCCGTGTGCCCGCAAGGCATTGGCGAGCCGGTTCGACCTCTGCATCAGCGCGCGAAACGAAATCGCCTCGGTTCCACCGCCACTATGGACATGGATGATGGCAGCACGATCTGGGTCGGTCCGCGCCCAGCGATCGCAGACATCGACGCCGATATTGTAACGGGCAGGAATCTCCCAGCGAAATTCGCGATAGAGCCTGTCGTAGTCCTTGATGAATGGAAGCATCCCGGCAGCCTTGCGGGCGGCAAGCTAGTCGGGCAAGCAGCCTGCGTCCAGTGATTGGTGCATGTGATGAACGATGGCAGCCCCGCGCCGCTGCAATGGCGACCGATGAGTGCGGCCGATCTCGCCGCGGTCGACGATCTGTCGGCCCGTATTCACCCGGATTTTCCCGAACGGCCGGAGGTCCTGGCGGAAAAATTCCGGCTGTTCCCGCGCGGCTGTTTCGTACTTGCTGCCGCCCCCGAGGGCCAGCCGAACGGATATTGCTTTTCTCATCCCTGGATGTTCGGCCCCCCGCCTGCGCTGGACACGATGCTCCGCGCGCTGCCGGAGGCCGCGACCACGTATTTCATCCACGATCTCACCGTCGAAGCATCTTTGCGGGGCAGGAATTTCGCATCCACGCTGGTGCCGCGGCTATTCGAGGCCGCCCGCGATGCTGCACTCCGCCGGATGATGCTGGTCGCGGTCAGCGGCAGCACGCCGTTCTGGATGAGGATGGGGTTTCACCGGACCGGCGATGACCAGCTTCAGGCTGCGACCCGCGCGAAATACGGCGCGGGTGCGGTTCACATGGTCCGAGAACTCGCTTGATCGGCTATTGCGCGACCTGCGCCATGCGCTGATCCGGCGAAGCCAGGATCAGCGCCCAGAACACCTTGTATTTGGTGTTCGGCACATAGACCGCGGCGATCCCCATCTGGGTGGCGCCTTTCAGCAGCATATTCGCCTTGTGCGACGGCGAGTCGCGCCAGCCCGAAAAAGCCTCGGCAAGCGTATGGTAGCCGGCGCCGATATTCTCAGCACCCGTTTGTGCCTTGTAACCCGACTTGCGCAGCCGCTGCTGGAAATTGCCGGCGACATTGTGGTCGAGCTTGTCCTTGGTCGCCATGGCTCGCGCCTGCTCCTCGGCCATCCGCATCAGCTGCGGATCGAGCGTCACGTCGCCCAGCAGGTTGTTGCGCCGGTAGCCGGAAATCATCGAGGCCGCGGCCTGCGGATCGAGTTGGGCGCCTTCGCGGGCCATGCTCTGATAGAATGTCGGCTGCGACGGCAGGGGCTCGGTCGCGCAGCCCGCGAGCGCCAGACCGAGCCAACACAATATTGCTGCAGACATCGGCCACCCGCCCACCATCGCCTGAAATCCCCCGATCGACCGAATTGGCCGCAAATTGGTAACCAAACGGTAAATGCCGTCTGGAACCCACAAGTCACCGCGCTTTCGGCTTTTTTGGGGCCGGCCGCTTGTGGTCCTCGGATTCGGGCGCGTCCGGCTCGTCGTCCTCGGCTATGCCTTCGATGTGAATGTGCCGGTGCGGGTACGGCATTACGATACCCTCGGCCCGGAAACGCTCGAGAATCGAGAAACAGATATCGCTCTTGATTCCTGCACCGTCGCCGAGATTTCGGACCACCCAGCCAAGCTCGAAATTGATGGCGCTTTCGCCGAAGCCGGTGAGGAATACGGTCGGCCCCGGGGTCTGCATGACATGCGGGTGCGCCTTTGCGATCTCCAACAGGATGTCTCGTACCTTTGCGACGTCGCTGTCATAGGCGACGCCGATTGCCACCGCCACCCGCGCAAAGGTGTCGGTGTGGGTGCGGTTCTTCACCACCTGCGTGATCAGTTCGGAATTCGGAATGATGACGCTTGCGCGGTCGCCGGTTTCGATCTCGGTTGCGCGCACATGGATACGGCGCACCCGCCCCTCCTCGCCCTTGACCGCAATGATGTCGCCGACCCGGATCGGCCGCTCCGCCAGCAGGATCAGCCCGGACACGAAATTCGACACCACCGATTGCAAGCCAAAGCCGATACCGATCGAGAGCGCGCCGGCGACCAGGGTGATCTTCTGAAAATCGACGCCGAGTTGCGCGAGCGCGAGCGCGCTGGCGACAATCACGCCGAGATAACCGAAAATGGTGGTCACGGAGTTCTGCAGGCTCGGATCGAGCGTGGTGCGCGGCAGGAAGCGGTTGTTGAGCCAGCCCTGGACCGCGCGCGTTGCCAGGATTCCGATGATTAGAATCGCAAGCGCGATCAGGATCGTGGTGAGCGATATCGAAATCTCGCCGATGCGGAATCCGAAGGTCGCGTCCTTCAGCACACCGACAAAATCCGCGGCGAAGATGCCCCACGGGCCAAGCAGCGGCATCAGCACGACCAGCACCAGGAGCACCCGGATGACCGCGGACAGCAGCGTGCCGAGCAGATCGATCGACCGCGGCTTCATGCCGAAGAAATGCGCAACCGAACGTCCGCGCGGCGTGGCAGCCGTCAGCACTTCGGTGAACAACGCGTCGACGAAAGTCAGCAGAATATAAAGCGCGCCGATCAGACCGAGCGCGGACAGAAAGCGGCCGGCGAGGAAGGCTGCCAACCCGATGAAGCCGGTCACCAGCGCGGCAATGATGCCGATTGCGAGCAGCCATCCTGCACTCCGAAGCCAACCGGCGCCGGCGACATCGTCTTCCAACGTTTCGCGGTTGCCCATCAGGAACAGGAACCGGCACAGCAAAGCCGCAATCACGGCAGCGAAGATCGCGTTGGTCGCAACCGTCAGAATGACCGGCGCCACGATGATCTGCAGGATCGCATTGATCAGAATGATCGCGCCGAGAATGCGGGCGACCCAGGTCAATTTCGACGCGACCAGCCCTGCGGTCTCCTCCTTCACCGAAAGCAGACGCCGGTCGGGATCGCCGGGCGCAAACAGTCCGACAGCGACCCCACGGCCGAAGGCCGCAATCGTGACCGCGATCGCGAGCGTCAGGCCGATATTGCCGATCCGCTCGGTCAGCAGGCCGAACCCGTTCAGGATCAGCAGCGCGCCGATCACGATCGCTGGCGCAGTGATGGTGACGCGCAGCAGCGACAACAACGCGAAGAACGACTTGGCGAAGCGGGTGCCGAGCTCTTTCGGCCGGAAGTCGCGCCGCACGAACCAACGCAGGAACAGTGCCGCGCTGACGAAGAACACAAACAACGCGAGGCCTGCCGCTCCCAAATTCCATGAGGTTGCGCTGGCGCGGAAATGATCCATCCAGCCTTGCGCCAGCAGCTTGACGCCAAACCATGCATCCGGCGCGGCCTTGAATGCCTGGGTCCAAAGCGCCGGATCGAGCACGCTCGAGGAGCGACCGAGCAATTGCTGGGTGAACAGCCCGCGGCGGCGTTCGGTGATCCGCACCGAAATATTGTCGGCGCGCAGCATCAAGAGCCGTGTCTGCTTCAGCGCGCCGTCGAGTGCCGCGCGCCGTTCCTCCAGCCGTGCGCGCTCTTCGGTGAGGGCCGGGTCCTCCTTCGGCTCGGCCTCGTCAGGCGCATCGCCAAGCTGCTTCAGCCGCGCTTCGACATCGACCAACCGCTCGTCGAGCGAACTGATGATCTCGCGCAGTTCATCACGGACCGGCTCCAGCCGGCCACGATGCTGAACCAGGGTCGAGTCGCCGATATCGGGACTTCGGAGCGACGTCTCGATCTGATCGATAGCCTCTTTCAGAGGCTCGATCGACGCCATCGTCCGCGACAGCCTCGGCCGTTCCGGGTCCGGCGCAGCCGGTTGCGCCGCAGGATCTGCAGCCTTTGGCGCCGGGGCACCCGCCTTTGGCGCCGGACTGGCCGCTTTTGGAGCGGCGGCCTTGGGAGCGGCCGCATTGGGCGCGGCAGCCTTCGGGGCGGTTTCCTGCGCGAGGCTCGCCGTCGAAATGGCGGCGGCCATGGCCAGCAATACCGATGCGGCGGAGAAACGGCGGATCAGAACATGAATCGACATTGGCCCTGTCAAGCAGTGGAATCGGAGGGCATTGTGGCATGCTCCGCCACGCAATCCCCCCATGCAAGGCGCCGCGCCTGCCGGAAGCGCGCGCCGTCCCGCTTTGACAGCAGGTTCTGGCTGGCGGTGCCGTTTTGCCCGCACAGCTTCAGGGAGACCGTGCCGCCTCTCACCTGCACCGACGCGATCACCCGCGCCGCCACCGGCAGCGGCGGATGACGGGATGCTGCGATGTAGATGAACTTCTCGTCCTCCCATGGCACATCGGCGGACTTGATCCGGCGGTGCATCCGCGAGCGCGCCACCCGGCGCGAGAAATGGCACCAATCCGGGGCCACAAGCGGACAGGCCAACGCATGCGGACACGGAGCGACGAGATGCGCGCCGGCCGCTATCAGACTCTCCCGCACCGAAAGGATACGCGACCAGCCGGCCGGCGTGCCCGGTTCAACCACAACGATCGTATCACCGGTGGCCTGCCAGAGCCGCTCGATCAGCGGGCCGATCGCCAACGGCGCGAGTTCGTCCAGCACATAGGCCAGCATGACCAGATCGTGCTGCGACTGCCCGGCTGCTGCGGCTGCGAGATCAGATGTACGCCAGTCGATGCTCCGGAACGCGAAACCGGACGCCAGCAACTCGCCCCATCGCCGGATGGCAGGACTGGTCTCGATCAGCGTGGCGTCTGAAACGCTCGGCCAGCAATCGCGCGCGGCAAACAGCGCGGTGCCGGGCCCGGCGCCGGCATCGAGCAGGCTTTCCGGCATGAAGCCGGGCCGCAATTGCGCGACCGCATCAAGGCTGGCACGCACCGCGGCATAAGTCGCCGGCATGCGGACCGCGAGATAGGCCCGTGCGGACAGGTCGTCCGCCAGATGCGCGCGACCGTCGCGGGTCTCGCTGCGATAGCGCGCCGACAGACGCGCGGCCGCGGCCTGCAGATCGGCAAGCGGCACGCCTTCGAGCGCATTGTCGACGGCCGTGCGAAGGACGGTAGGAAGCTCCATGCCGCGATTTCAACGAAATCCCGGCACGGCGCAACCTGCTTCACGCGTATGCGGCCCAGAACCGTCCTTCGTCAGGCGGCATAGGCCGGGTCTGCGGCCATCTGCCGGATTGCGCCGAGTGTGGCGTCGACCGCCTTGAGGTAATCGCGCTCCATGATGGCGCGAAACTCGCGTTCTTCCGCGCTGTCGGAGGGCGCATCGACAAGTTGCAGCGCGAACGAGAAGCGCAGACGCAAGTCCTTGTCGTCACCGAGAATCTCGTTGACGATGAAGCCGTCGACATTGCCGGATTCGCGCACGAACACGACCTTGTCCTCGGGATAGAACGTGATGCGCTCGCGCGCGTCCTCCCCCCGGAACACGATGTCGCGCACCAGTCCGTTTTCGAAGCGCGAAATCACGTCGCACTTCGCCATGCCGGGGACGAAAGGCAGCGCATTCTCCGCCTTCATCACCAGCCCGCGCCAGATATCGCTGCGGCTCAGGGGTTGCTGACCCGGCGCGTTGGCGGGAATTTCTTTCGATACGTAGATCATGTTGTCTCCTGACTGCTTCTTCCAAGCGCCGGGCTGGCGTCCTCAGCGAGGGCCCGCGGCTAGAAAATGCCTTGCGGTTGCAGCCCCAATCGTTGCGTCCCGTACATGGCCGACAGCATGTCCCAGTCGATGCTGGCATGCGTCGCCGCGGTGTTCGCATCGCGCCAGAAGCGCTGAACGCGACTTTTCTCGTCGGCCGCCGCGGCGCCCGACTTGTTGAAGATCTCGTTCACCACTTCAGTCGAGGTGCGTCCCGCAAAGCCGTGATTGCGCCGAATGCGGACCCGCAGCTCGATGTCGGGTGTGCCCCCGGCGAGCACGATGTCCTGCCCTTCGCGCAGACTGGTCACCATCAGCGTGCGTGCGGCGTCGATATGGGCGGCCGAGCGGCCGATCAGGCTCTGGATCAAAGGCTGCTCCGCCACTTTCTCGAATACGCCGGGACGCGCCATGCGCTTCGCATCGCGCGCAGTTTCGGTGAAGGCATCGAGCGCGCCCTGCGCCATGCCGACGATCGGCGCAACCAACGCGGTCGGACCGAAGGTCGGATATCCGAAGCGCGCCTGCCCGTTATCCGGAATGTCGAGGCCCGGCATCTTACCGGTGAAGATGGCGCCCAGCGGCAGGATCCGATGGTGCGGAACGAAGACCGGTTCGGTGATATGCAGCGTCTTCGATCCGGTGCCCTGCAATCCGGCGACATTCCAGCTGTCGTGATCGACGACGACATCCTTCACCGGAACTAGGCACCACGCCACCGTAGGCGGGCCCTCCTTGTTCGGTATCGCCGCCGAGAGAATGAGCCAGGCCGCGCTGTCGACGCCGCTGGCCCAGGGCCAGGTTCCGGTGATTTTGATACCGCCGTCGACGATCTCGACCTTCGGTGTCGGCACGTAGGAGACCGCGAGCAGATTGTCGGTGTCGTCCCAGACTTCCTGCTGCGCTTCGAGCGGGAAGAAAGCGGTCATCCAGCCGAAGCAGACCGCAAGCGTGCCGCACCAGCCGGTGCTGCCGCAGGCCCGGCCGAGTTCGAAACCGACCTGCGCCAGTTCCGCCGGCCCGTATTCGTAACCGCCGAAGCGCTTCGGCTGCATCATGCGAAAGACATTCGCATCGCGCAGCGCGTCCATGGTCTCTTGCGGGACCCGCCTGGCTTTTTCCGCGCGGAGCGCACGCGCGCCGATCTCCGGCGCAAGCCTGCGAATCCGTTCGAGGATGTCGTCGAATTCCGGCCGCGCTGCCAGCGCGTGAACCGCGGCGGAGCGTTTCGCTTCCTGCTGCATAGCCCGCTTCCTCCCTGAAAGCGTAACGTTCGTTACGGTACGAAATACTGCACAGCTTCTGACATTTGGCAACGACAATTCATTCGCTGCATTGCGAAGGCCGCGCGAGCTCATTCGTTGCAGACGCAACGAATTGATTTCATCGGATTGCGATTGCTGCGAAAAAGGAGGGCCCGCATCTGACAATTCAGATGGTTATCCCGCGGCTTTATTTTTTTGCCGTTTTGCTTTTTGACGCTGCCGGCCGTGACGTGTTGGATCGCCCGCGCGTTGAAGACGGCTTCGATGTCGTGCCGGCCGCGCAGCCGCTTAGAAAAACGGAGACCGCGATGTCGACCGTCTCATCGATCCGCCGGGCGCGATCCTTCTCACTCGACGCCGACGTGAGCCAGCTGAGGATCTGCTCGCCGATCAGCATGTCGTGAAGCAGGATGGCAAGGCGGCGCGGCTCCTTGTCCGCACGGATGTTGCCGTTCGCCTGCTGAAGCGCGATCCACTCCGCGAAGATGCGATACACCGTCTCCGGACCGGTCTTGTAAAACAGCCGGCCGGCCTCGGGAAATTCGCGGCCGATCGACGTCACCAGACGATGGAACGACATGATCTGCGGCGTCAGCACCATCGACACGAAGGAGCGTGCGATCCGCGTGGTCTGCTGTTCGAGCGTTCCGACCGGCCGGGTGTCGATGCGAATCGTCACATCGGAGCATAATTGCTGGACCACCGCCTCGAACAGCTTCGCCTTGTTCCCGAAGTTGGAGTAAATCGTCTCTTTCGAACCGCCGACGACCGCGATGATCTCGTTGATCGACACGCTGTCATAGCCGCGCTCGAGAAACAGCTTCGCGGCCGAACGCACGATCTTTTCGCGCTTGATCGCAGTGCTCTTGCGCAGGCCGGCTGAAGAGCCGTTGCTGTCCGCGGTCGCCTGATTTGCCGGTTTCCTCAGCGAGTCCATGGCTCAAGCTATGACAGGAACCGGTCGGGAGGCCAGCGGAAACGTGGAGCCCGGCCTCAGCGGCGGCTTGCCGCCGGCTTCAGGCATCCGCCGAGAAAGACGCGCACGGCGACGCGCACGGTTTCGTCGACCCGCGCCTTTTGCGCGGCGCGCGGCATGCTCGTGAGCCAGCCGAGTTGGTGCTCGCCAATCAGCATGTCGAGAAACAACACGGCAAGACGGTACGGATCCTCGTCGATCAGCCTGCCCTCTTTCTGATGCCGCTCGATCCATTTGCCGACGATGGCGTAAGCTGAACTCGGTCCGGACTGGAAGAACAGCCGCCCCGCTTCCGGGAAGGTGCGGCCGATCGAGACCATGAGCCGATGGAATTCCAGGATCGGCGGCGTCAGCACCATCTCGACAAAGGAATGGCCGATCTTGGTCAGCTGCTCCTCGAGCGTGCCGCCGGCATCGATATCGATGCCCAGCGTAACGTCGTCGCATTTCTGCCGGACGACCGCTTCGAACAATCCCTGCTTGCCGCCGAACCAGGCATAGATCGTAGCCTTGGAGCCGCCGGCGACACCGATGATGTCGTCGATCGAAACGTTGTCGTAACCCTTTTTCAGAAACAGCGGCGCCGCCAGCCGGACCAGCCGCTCACGGCGCGGATCGGAATTGGCTGCCTCCGCCGCGACCGGCGCCGACGAACCCTTCTGCGGCGCGCGTCGCGACGACGGAGCCTTGGCATCCTGAACTGACATGCGGTTTACCACGATGGACGATGTCGTCATGTAGCGCCAAAAGTTTTCTGTTGCACTATCCCTGATTTTGACTGTAACGTACAGTACAGTACAACGACAACACAATAAATGCGCTCGGGAGGACGTGAATGCAGACCGGATACCGGCTGATCAGCTACGCCGGCAAAGACGGATCGCCTGTCGCGGGGATCCTGGCCGCAGATCGCGTCGTTCCGGCAGCAAGCGTTCTCGGCGACACCTTCTCATCGGTGATGGATATCCTCCGGTCGTGGGATCAGGTTCACCCACGCCTCGCCAAGGCATGCGAGGACAAGTCCTTTGCCGACAAGGGCGTCCCGCTGTCCTCGGTCAAATTGCTGGCGCCGATCCTCTATCCCGGCACGTTCTATTGCGCGGGCGCAAATTACTGGGACCATCTCAACGAGATGGCCGCAATCGCCAAGAAGACCACCGGCCGTGACGTCCACATCACCAAGCCGGCCGAGCCGTGGTTCTTTCTGAAGACCGCGGCCGGCTCGATTATCGGCGACGGCGCACCGGCGCGTCTTCCGAGCTTCTCCAAGCAGGTCGACTGGGAGGCCGAAATCGCCGCGGTGATCGCGCGGCCGACCCGTAACATTTCCGAACAGGATGCGCTGAGTGCGGTCGCGGGATACGTCATTGTCAACGATCTCTCCGCGCGCGATCTGATGAAGCGCGAAGGCTCGATCTTCGTCTATGACTGGATCGGACAGAAGTGCTTCGAGGACGCGGCGCCGATGGGGCCCTGGCTCACGCCGGCCGCCTATGTGTCCGACCCGAACAATCTCGACATCAAGCTCTGGGTGAACGGCGTCCTCAAGCAGGATTCCAACACATCCAAGATGGTGCACAACACCGCCGAACAGATCGCCTATCTCAGCCGGCACATCACGCTGCAGCCGGGCGACGTCATCGCGACCGGAACGCCCGCCGGCGTCGGCCTGCCCAAGGGCGAATTCCTGAAAGTCGGCGACGAGGTGAAGATCGAAATTGCCGAGCTCGGCACCCTGACCAACAGGATGGTCGCCGACAACGCGTAAAAGTTTGTGTCCTTGTAGGAGTGCGTGATGCCGTCCGCCGCCCAGATGAAGATCGCGGAACTGACGAAAGGCATGCTGAAGCTCAAGCTTTTCGTCATCTTTTCACAAGGCAAGGGCCTCGACGTGACGCCTTATCTCGCCGAGCACCTTGAATACATGATCGCGCTCGAACGCGAGGGAAAGCTGTTCGCGTCCGGTCCGCTGGGCGATCCGTCAAAGGCCGACGGCATGACGATCGTGCGCGCGGCCGACGAAGAGGAAGTCCAGAAGATCGCGCTGAAGGACCCGTTCGTCGTTCATGGCATCCGCACCTTCCGGATCGTGCCATGGACGGTGATGGAAGGCTCGCTCAGCGTCACGGTCAATTTCTCCGACCAGACCGCAAAGATTTCCTGACAGCATCACAGCCGCCGACAGAGCGCTGGACGACAAGAAACGGAATCGGGACAGGGGAGCACGCGCATGCAGACGATTGGATTCATCGGCGTCGGGAAAATCGGACTGCCTATCTGCGAGCATCTGATCAAGGCGGGTCACAAGGTGATCGGTTATCGCCGGTCGTCGCTCGCCGATTTCGAGGCGCTCGGCGGCGTGGCGGCAAAGTCGCCGGCCGATGTCGGCGCACAGGCCGATATCGTCTTCACCTGTCTGCCGAACGATGCGGCGCTGGAAGAGGTCATCAACGGACCGGACGGCCTGCAAAAGACCGCGCGTCCCGGACAGATCATCGTCGAGTTCGGCTCTCACCCGGTTCCGGTGAAGCAGCAATACGTCAAGCCACTTGCCGAGAAAGGCGCGGTCTTCCTCGATGGCGAGGTCAGCGGCACGCCCGGCATGGTGCAGGCGCGCAAGGCGGTGATCTATCTCGGCGGACCGGCCGATGCGGTGAAGAAACTCGAACCGGTCATCGCGGATTTTGCCGACCTGTGCCTGCATCTCGGCGATTTCGGCGCCGCAACCAAGGTCAAACTCGTCAATAATTTCCTGGTCGCGCTCCACATTGCCGGCACCGCGCAGGCGATGGCGCTGGGACTGAAGACCGGCGTCGACAAGGATCTGCTGATCAAGGCGGTGGCCACCGGCAGCGGCGGCTCGTCGGCCTTCTCGATCCGCGCGCCTCTAATGGCGGAGCGGAAATTCATGCCGCAGATGGGAAATGCGGCCGGGCTCGCTCACTATCTCGACACCGCAAAGGACATGGCCGCGGAAGCCGGTGTCGCGACCGACCTTCTGGACAGCCTGATCGATATCTACGCGCGTGCGGTGCCGAATATCGGCGACCGCGATGTCGCAGCCATTCTCGAACACTTCGAAACCACCCGAAAAAACTGAAGGAGCGATCTCCATGATCGGCGTGCGCAAAATCTCTCATGCAGTCTACGAGGTTCCCGACCTCGAGCATCAACTCGAATATTACACCGAGGTTCTCGGCCTCTCGGTGACCGGGCGCGACAGCGACGCGGTCTATCTCGCGAACACGATCGACCACCATTCGGTCGTTCTGCGCAAGGGCTCGCATCCGCGTTGCACCAGCATCGGCTTCCAGCTCGGACCGGATGATGACCTGGACGGCTTCGAGAAGCAGACCGCGGCGCATGGCATCCGCACCGAACGCAAGAAGGACGCCCAGCCGACCGTCTCCGACATGGTGTCGTTCGAGGACATCAAGGGCACGGTGATGGAAGTGTTCCGGCAGCCGGAGCCGCAGAAGCAGCCGTTCACCAGCAAGGGCGGTGTCGTCCCGCACAAGCTCGGCCACATCGCCTTTCATGTCACCGACGCGCAGAAGGCGACGCGCTTCTATTGCGACGTGCTCGGCTTCCGCGTCTCCGACTGGATGGGCGACTTCTTCTCGTTCCTGCGCTGTGGGCCGGATCACCACACCATCAACCTGGTGGAGACCGGAAAGAACAAGCACTTCCACACCGCGTTCGAGCTGCGCGACTGGGCTCACATGCAGACTGCACTCGATTACATCAGCCGGCATGGCTACAAGACGCTGTGGGGCCCCGGCCGTCACGGCATCGGCCACAACCTGTTCTCCTACCATCGCAGCCCGAACGGCCTTATCACCGAGTTGTTCGCAGAACTCGACCAGATGAAGGATGAGTCGCTCGGCTATTTCGAGCCGCGCCCCTGGCACCGCGATCATCCGCAGCGTCCGAAGACGTGGCCGAAGACGCCCGAGGCCGCGAATCTCTGGGGTCCGATGCCGCCGGACGAAATGATGGAATAAGCACACTGCACAGAACCGGACGCAGAAGCCGGACCGAACTTTATCGATACGCAAACAGGGAGGTTTTTATGAACGTGACATTGCGGACGCTATGGGGGCGTGTCGCCGCGTTACTTGCGATCGTCGTCCTTTCCGTCTCCGCCGCCTCGGCGCAGGCACCGGCAGGCGATCCGATCAAGGTGGGCTTCAGCATGTCGCTGACCGGCGCGGTGGCGCCGAACGGTCAGCAATTGCTGCGGGCGCTGGAAATCTGGCGCGATGACGTGAATGCCGCGGGCGGTCTGCTCGGCCGTCCGGTCGAACTCATCCACTACGACGACCAGAGCAGCCCGGCGAATGTGCCCGGCATCTACCAGAAGCTGCTCTCGGTCGACAAAGTCGACCTGCTGCTCGGACCATACTCCACGAACATGGCCGCTCCCGCCATGCCGGTGATCATGCAGGCCGGCAAGACCACCATCACCATGCTGGCAATCGGTGTGAACCGGCACTTCAACTACGACCGCTATTTCTCGATGGTGCCGGTCTCGTCGGAGGGCGTGGCTTCGTTTTCCAGAGGCTTCTTCGAACTCGCCGCCGCTCAAAATCCGAAACCTGTGACCGTTGCCATGGTGGCGGCCGACGCGGAATTCGCCCGCACCGCGGCGGACGGCGCCAAGGAAAACGCCAAGAAGCTCGGCTTCAAGATTGTGTATGACCGGAGCTATCCGCCGACCAATACGGATTTCGCTCCGATCATGCGCGCGGTGCAGGCGGCCAATCCCGACATCGTGTTCGTCGCGGCCTATCCGCCAGACACCGTCGGCATCATCCGGTCCGCGAACGAAATCGGCCTGAAGCCGAAGATGTTCGGCGGCACCATGATCGGCTTGCTCGCAACCCCGCTCAAGGTGCAACTCGGGCCGCTCACCAACAACCTGGTGATCATGGAAAGCTTCACCCCGGCCTTCAAATTCCCGGGGCTGGAGGAAGTGCTCGCCAAGTATCGCGAAAAGGCGGCCGGGCAGAAGATCGACCCGTTCGGCTACGGCTTCGTGCCGTTCGGTTACGCCGCGGGGCAGATCCTCGCCAAGGCGGTGACCGAGACGAAAAGTCTCGATCACGACAAGATCGCGAAATACATCCACGCCAACACCTTCGACACCGTGGCCGGACCGCTGAAATTCGGCAAGGACGGCGAATGGGCGGAGCCGCGGACCGTGTTCTCGCAATTCCAGAATGTGCTGCCGAATGACGTCGCGCAGTTCCGCGACGGCTCGAAGCAGCCGGTTCTGTGGCCGGAGAAGTACAAGAACGGCACGATGATCTATCCGTACGCGAAAGACTGATCACCTGCCGAATGAAGACCGGGCGGACGACGTGAAAAACGCCGTCCGCCCCACAGCCGTCAACGGACGGCACCCGATACCAAAAACAAGATCCGGAGGAACCGATGCTCAAGCTCGCGCCGAAGCTGTGCACGATCGCGCTCGCCGCTCTGTTTTCTGCCTTAGGGATCAAAGCGCCTGCGATCGCCTCCGACTATCCCACGCGTCCCATCCGGGTGATCGTCGCAGTCGCGCCCGGCGGTGTCAGCGACATCTTCATGCGCGCGCTCGCTGAGCGCGTGACCGCGATCATCAAGCAGCCGTTCATCATGGAGAACCGGCCCGGCGGCGCGTTCAACATCGCGACGAGAAACTGCGCGGAGGCAACACCGGACGGCTACACCATTTGCCTGCTGCCGGGAGAGCCGCTGACCTACAACCAGTTTCTGTTCAAGAATCCCGGCTACAATGCAGCCACCGATCTGGCGCCGATCACCGGCCTGTTCTCCATCACGCAAGTGGTTGCGGTGAACGCCGACCTCGGCGTGAAAAATTTCGACCAACTCGCCAAGCTGTCGAAGGAAAAGCCCGGCACTCTCAGCTACACCGCGCCGTCACTCGCCCATGCCATGTTCCTGGAAGAATACAAGAAGAAGACGGGCGCCGACATCATCGGCGTACCTTTCAAGGGCGGCGGCGACGCGATGGCAAACTTCCTCTCGGGTAGCGTGCCGGTGGTCTTCCTCGGACTCGGCAATGTGCTGCCCTTCATCGAGTCCGGAAAGGCGACGGTGCTGGCCAGCGACGGCATCAAGCGCTCCACCATCATTCCGGACGTACCGACCGTGCAGGAAATCTACAGCGATATCGAATTGACGCGATCCTACTTCGTCCTGGTCGCGCCGGCCAAGACTCCACCCGACGCGATCGCAACGTTCAACAGCGCGATTTCCGAAGTCTACAAGGACCAGGAGTTCATCCAGAAGCAGCTGACGTCCAGAGGACTGGCGCCCGCTCTGATGACGCCGACCGAACTCACTGCTTTCCTCAATCAGGACCGCATGATCGCCGAGAAGGTCGTCAAGGCATCCGGCCGCCAGCCGCAGTGACGGCGACGTTATGCGAGTGTGGAGTAGACAACTTATATGAATACGCTTCAGCCGAGCTTTATCGCCACCATCACCGCGAAGGATGGCGTCGAGCTTGCAGCCGCGGTCTATCTTCCGGACGGCAAAGGGCATTTTCCGACGCTGTTTGCCGCCTCGCCGTACCGGTTCGACAACAATGTCGCGCCCGCCATGCCTATCTTCCTGTGGCGGGAGACCGGCCCCATCGACTATTACCTGTCGCATGGCTACGCCTTCGTGCATCTGGATGTGCGCGGCACCGGCCGCTCCGGCGGCGAATACCGCTACATGTGCGAAGCCGAGCAGCGCGACCTCTACGATGTCATCGTCTGGATCACGCAGCAGGCCTGGTCGAATGGCAAGGTCGGCGGAATCGGCCAATCCTATTACGCACGCATGCAATGGTTCATGGGCATCCAGAATCCGCCGGGACTGGCCTGCATCGCGCCCTATGACGGCAACGTCGATACTTATCGTTCATCGGCCTATACCGGCGGCATCCCCGGCGCGTTCCCGTCGACCTGGTACAACTCGACCACCCGCAACATCAATCAGTATCCGGCAAGCGGACCCTCGCGTTTCATCGCGTGGGACTATGTCGGCGCCGTCAAGCAGCACAACACCTACGACGACTTCTGGAAACAGCGCGCCGCGGCGGAGAATCTCGACAAGATCAAGGTGCCGGTGTTCTCCATCGGCGTCTGGACCAAGGTCGATTTGCATTTGAACGGCAATGTCGTCGGATTCCAGCGCACGCAGTCACCCAAGAAGCTGCTGGTCTTCGGCTCGTCGTCGTTGTTCGCAGCGGTCGCCGATTTTTCGAGCGTGGCGTTTCACGAGACCTATCTGCGCCCATTTTACGACTGCTACCTGAAGGGCGAGAAGACGTCCTATTCCGACCAGCCAGATGTCCGCTATTTCGTTCCGGGAGCGGAAGAATTCCGCTCCGCGCAGACATGGCCGCCGCAGAATATATCCTACCGCGCGTATTATCTCGGCGCCGGCCCAACAGCTTCGGTGCTGTCGCTGAACGACGGCAGCCTTGGCCCGGATACGGGCAACGGCTCTACCAGCTACGACTATCCCAATCCGCAATGGCGGGCCGGCGTGGTCGGGTTCGACAAGACCGGACGACCCGACCCGGTGCGACATGTGCTGACCTTCACCACCGGGCCGCTCGAAAGCGACATCGAGATCGCGGGCCCGATCCAGCTCAACCTGTATGCGTCATCCAGCAACCGCGACACCGACTTCATCGTCAAGCTGTCCGAGCAATATCCGCATGACGGACCCGCTGCCGACGGCGCGCAGCCCCGGTCGCGGGTCGTGACCAAGGGTTGGCTGCGTGCTTCGCATCGCGCGATCGATACGGAGAAGTCATTGCCGAACGCACCGTGGTACAGCCATGTTGCGCCGGAGCAGATCGAGCCTGGCAAAGTCTATTTGTTCGAGATTGCCGTGATGCCGACCGCCTACCGGTTCAAGAAGGGCAGCCGCATCCGGCTCGAAATCGCCAACGGCGATTCGCAACTCACGGAATTCGTATTCCAGCACGACTACACGCCGGACAAGGTCGGCCGCGACACCATCCATCACAGCGCCGAACACCCGTCCCACATCCTTCTTCCAGTGGTAACGGACTGAGAGCCGGCCGGAACATATTATTTGCAACTGAAAATAAATTACCATAGGACATCCCCCAAGGATTGAACGCAACGACCGGGAGGACACAGGGATGAAAGGCAAGATCGCGCTTGAAGAGCATTTCGCCATTCAGGACACGCTGGAGGATTCGAACGGCTTCCTGCCGGACGCCGTGTGGACCGAACTGAGCGCCCGGCTGCTCGACATCCACGGCAAGCGCCTTCAACAGATGGACGAGCACGGCATCGAAATGATGCTGCTCTCGCTCAATGCGCCGGCGATCCAGGCGATTGCCGATGTGAAGCGGGCCAACGAACTGGCGATCAAGGCCAACGATTTCCTGGCCGAACAGGTCGCCAAGCGCCCGGACCGCTTCCAGGCGCTGGCGGCGCTGCCGATGCAGGATCCCGACCTTGCGGCGCGCGAATTGCAGCGCTGCGTGAAGGATCTCGGCTTCGTCGGCTCGCTGGTCAACGGCTTCTCGCAGGCGGGCGACCCGAATGTTCCGATCTATTACGACCTCAAGCAATACTGGCCGTTCTGGGCGGAGCACGAGAAGCTCGACGTGCCGTTCTATCTGCATCCGCGCAACCCGCTGCCGCAGGACTCGCGCATCTATGCCGGACATCCGTGGCTGATGGGCCCGACATGGGCGTTCGGGCAGGAAACTGCGGTTCACGCCTTGCGGCTGATGGCCTCGGGGCTGTTCGATACGCATCCGAACCTGAAGATCGTTCTCGGTCATATGGGCGAAGGTCTGCCCTACAGCATGTGGCGGGTCGACAATCGCAATGGCTGGACCAAGGCGCCGCCCAGCTATCCGGCCAAGAAGAAGCTGGCCGAGTATTTCCAGGCCAATTTCTGGCTGACCACCTCGGGCAATTTCCGCACCCAGACCCTGATCGACGCGATCCTCGAGATCGGCGCCGACCACATCCTGTTCTCGACCGACTGGCCGTTCGAGAACATCGATCACGCCGCGATCTGGTTCGACGCCGCCTCCATCAGCGAGAGCGATCGCATCAAGATCGGCCGCACCAACTGCGTCAATCTGTTCAAGCTGAAGCTTTGACGCCTCGGCCGACGCGCTTCTTCTTCGGCGCGGCGAGCGCCTTGGCCGGCCGCTTTATTGCGGCCGGCCGTTTGCTTGCGGCGCGATCGGCCTTCTCAAGATTCAAATAGACGCGCTTCAGCAGGTCCTTGAGCGTTGCGACCTCGCGCGTCGTCATCCCCTTCATCGCGACGCCCTCGTAGCGCACGGCATGGGGCGCGACCTTCTCGGTCAAGGCCAGCCCTCGCGGCGTCAGCGTCAGGCTGAGCGCGCGTCCATCGAGACCCGATCGCCGGCGGACGATCAAATTCTTGCGCTGCATCGCGACCAGGAGTCGCGACAGCGTCGAAATGTCGATGCTGGTCCGTTCCGACAGATCGCCCAGCCGAAGGTCGCCATTATGCCAAAGCTCGATCAGCACGCGCCACATCGGCAGCGTGACGTCGAACGCCTCGATGTCGCGCGAAAACATCAGACCCACACGCAGTCCGGCGCGGTTCAGAAGGTAAGGCAGGAAATCCTGCAGATCGAGCTTGCGTGACATCTTGGCGCGCCGGCAGTTCGGGCGCCCTCGATAGGCGCGAAAGCCTTTGGATTCAAGCTCTTTTCCCACGTTGCGACGCAGCGACGCAAACGGCGAAATACTTGCAAATGCAAGTTTTTGCTTGCCGTCGGCGCGGGGCCGCACTAATGTCGAAGGAAAGAAATTCAGGGAGGATACACGTGGCCCTCGCCGCAAAAGTCCAGCCAACGATCACCCCCAGCGTCCCCGAATTGATGAAGCGCGCCGAAAAAATCGGCGCGATTGCACGCGAACGTGCGATCGAGTTCGAAAAGGCACGCCAGGTGTCCGCCGATCTCGTCGACATGATGCGCGAGCAGGAGCTGTTTCGCATCATGCAGCCGAAGCGCTTCGGCGGCTTCGAATATGGTTACGACGTGTTCGTCGAGGCGGTGTCGAAGGTCGCGAGCGGCGACGGATCGACCGGCTGGGTCTACAGCCTCGGCGCCGTCCATCCCTGGATGATTGGCTGCTATCCCGACGAGGCGCAGCACGATTTCTGGCGCGACAGCCTCGATACCGTTGCCGCCGTCTCATACGCACCGACCGGCAAAGCCATTCCCGAGAGCGGCGGCTACCGCCTGAGCGGACGCTGGAGCTTCGCCAGCGGCGTCGACAACGCAACATGGGGCATCGTCGGCGGCATCGTGCCGCTCGCGGACGGGCCGAAGCCGGGCTTCTTCCTGGTGCCCAAGGCCGATTACACCATCCATGACGACTGGAACCCGATGGGCCTCGCCGGCACCGGCAGCAAGACCATCGTGATCTCCGACGCATTCATCCCGGCGCATCGCGTGGTGACATTCGCCGAGATGCTCACCGGCACCGGACCCGGCATCGCCGTCAATGCCAATCCGATCTACCGGCAGCCGATGCTTGCGGTTGTGCCGCAATGCCTTGTCTCGCCTGCGCTCGGCATGGCGCGCGGCGCGCTGAAGGCTTTCATCGAGCAGGTCGGCAATCGCACCACACGCGGCGCGGTTGCCGGCGGCAATAACCGCATGTCGGAATTCGCCACCGTCCAGCTTCGCGTTGCCGAAGCGACCGCCTCCATCGACGCCGCGCAGTTGATGATCCATCGCGATCTGCGCGAGACCAGCGAGACCGTACATGCCGGCAAAGCCGTCGATCTCGACATGCGACTGCGCAACCGGCTGACCCACACCTATGCGACCAAGCTGTGCGTGCAGGCGGTCGACGCGGTGTTCATGGCGATGGGCGGCTCCGCACTCGGTATCCACCATCCGGTACAGCGCTTCTGGCGTGACATTCACGCCGCGAGTTCGCATATAAGCCTCAACTGGGATGCGGTTGGCGCGATGTACGGTCAGCACGCATTCGGGCTGCCGCCGCAGGGGCAGTATTAACGTCGTTCGATCCTGTTCGAACCATTCAAAAACCAAGGGCGGGAAAGCCCAATTCCAAGGAGGGACAATGAAACTATTCCGTAGCGTCGCGATCGGCGCTGCCGCGCTTCTGTCGGCAACGGCAGCGCAGGCGCAGACCCACACGATGAAGATTTCATCGCCGACGGTAAACGATCTCAGCCAGGAATGGGCGAAGGAGTTCAAGGCCGGCATCGAGGCGCGCTCGGGCGGCAAGATCAAGGTCGAGTTCTATCCCGCCAACCAGCTCGGCCCGATTCCGGCAACGGTCGAAGGCACCGCGATGGGCACCATCGAGGCGGTCGTCCCGGCCTCCGGATTCTTCATCGGTCTCGAGCCGCGCTTCCAGGTTTTCGACGCCCCCGGCCTGTTCAACGACCAGGCGCATGCACAGCGCGTGTTCGCCGATCCGGCGGTGCGCAAGCAGCTCTCGACGCTCGGCAACAGCAAGGGCATCGAACCGATCGCCATCCTGGCACACGGCCCGATGTTCCTGCTCTCGCACAAGCCGATCCGTGCCGCCGCCGACTTCAAGGGCCAGAAGATCCGTGTGCCGGGTGCGGCACCGTTGCAGATCGAACCGTTCAAGAAACTCGGCGCCAACCCGGTCTCCATGCCGCTCGGTGAAGTCCTGTCTGCGATGCAGAACCGCACCATCGACGGACTGATCGCCAGCGCCACGATTTTCACGGCGTTCAAATATTACGACGTCGCCAAGGGGCTGACCGGCCTGCCCGGCTCGTTCCTGATCGCTCCGGTGATGGCGAACAGCAACTTCCTCAAGTCGCTTGGACCGGAACTGCAGGCGATGGTGCGGGAAGAGGCGTTCAAGGCGCAGCAGAAGGTCGAGAAATTCGCCGTTGAGGACGTCGGCCGCACCGCCGGAGTCTGGACCAAGAATGGCGGCGAGCTGATCGTGCTGCCCGACGCCGAGAGCAAGGCCTATCTGGAGCAGGTGAAGTCGGTTCTGCCCGGCCTGCTCAGCGCCAATGCCGCGATCAAGGCCGATTTCGACGCCTTGGCTGCGGCCGCCGACAAGACCAAGTAGGACGCGCGGGCGTTGCTCGCCGCGATCGATAAACGCGTGGACGCGCTCGTGACTTTTCTCGAGCGCGTCCTTGCCATTGGGCTTCTGCTCGGGCTGTCCCTCAACTTCATCAACGTCATCGGCCGCTATCTCGGCGGCTATGCCCTGAACGGCGCCGCCGAGGTCGAGATCTATATCCTGATCTGGATCACGTTTCTCGGTGCGGCATTCGTCACATGGCGCAACACCCATCTGCGCATGGACGTTCTCATCGATGCCTGCCCGCCGATGGTGAGGTGGCTGGTCGGTATTCTCGAATTGCTGTTGATGCTGGTCGTTTTCAGTTTCGTCGCCTGGCAATCCTTCAAATATGTCGAGCGGATCTATGCGCTCGGCGCCGTCAGCGACATCGCGCACATTCCCACCTGGATCCCGCACAGCGCCATCGCAACAGGCTTCGGCGCCATGGCGCTGATCGTCGTGCTGCGCGGCATACAGCGCATCGCCGCCGGCCCTCCCGGTAATGAGAGTGCGGAGCGCGCCAGGCCATGAGTTTTGCACTCGGCGTCCTGCCCGCCATTCTGTTGCTGCTGGGTTTCCCGATCTTTCTGGTGCTGCTCACCGCGGTGACGGTCGCGCTCGTCTTTTTCATGAATATCCCGCTGGCTGTCCTGCATCAGAACCTGTTCGGCTCGGTCAGCGCCTATGCGCTCCTGTCGGTCCCCTATTTCATCTATGCCGGCGAACTGATGGGACGCGGCAGCGTCGCACAGCGGCTGGTCGATTTCGTGCAGAGCGGCGTCGGTCCGCTGCGCGGCAGCCTCGGCATCACCACCGTCGGGACAGCGACGATTTTCGGCGCGATCTCGGGCGTGAGCGCCGCCGCCGTCGCGACCATCGGCAAGGTGCTGTATCCGCCGATGGTCAAGGAAGGCTACCCGAAGCCCTTCGCGGTCGGCCTCATCACCGCCGTCGGCGCGATCGATATCATCATCCCGCCCAGCATCCCGATGATCGTCTACGGTGCGGCGGCGCAGGAATCCGTACCCCGGCTCTACGCCGCCGGCATCATCCCCGGCATCCTGATCGCCCTGATGCTGGCGGGCTACGTGATGTGGCGCGCACGGAGCGGGCAGTTCGGGACCGGTGCGCCGTTCAATGTCAGGCACTTCCTACGCGCGACCGCTCGCGGATTGTGGGCCCTGGGTGCACCTTTCATCATCCTCGGCGGCATCTATGGCGGCGTGTTCTCGCCGACCGAGGCCGCCGCGGTCGCCTGCATCTACGCCATCTTCGTGACCCGCTTTGTGTTCCGTGAGTTGTCCTGGGGCGATATCATCGACGCGGCCGCATCGACGACGCGCTTTACCGCGCAGATCCTGATCGTCGTCGCCTGCGCCGGTGTGTTTTCATGGCTGCTGACGGTCAACCAGGTCCCGGCGACCCTGGTCAGCTGGTTGCAGTCGCTTGGCGTCGGACCATTGACGTTCCTGCTGTTGGTCAATTTGCTGCTGCTGCTGGTTGGCTGCGTCCTCGACCCGCTGTCCGCGATCCTGCTGCTGACGCCGCTCCTCATTCCGGTGGTGAAGGCGCTCGGGATCGACACCGTTCATTTCGGGATCATCATGACGGTCAATCTGGCCATCGGGTTGTTTACGCCGCCCTTTGGCATCAACATCTTCGTCGCCCAGTCGGTGCTCGGGGTCGATCTGAAATCGATCTATCGCGGCATTCTTCCCTTTGTCGTTCTGTATCTGATCGCTCTGGCCTTGATCACCTACGTGCCTTCGATCTCACTGGCAGGCGTCTGGCTGCTGATGAACTAGCATGCGCCCGCGGCAGCCTCGCCGCGGCGGACAGAACCGCATCGCCGACTTTTGATCGTTGCCGCGTCCCGTGCTCTTGGTGTACCCCACCAAAACTGATCACGATTGGCGGGATGACAGGGCATGGCACAGCCGCGCATTCTTTTTCTCAACGGTCCCAACGCCAATCTTTACGGATTGGACGCCAAGGGTACGTACGGCACCGAAAGCTTTCCGCAGATCGAGGCCCGCTGCCGCGCCCATGCGCAAGGCCTCGGCGCATCGCTCGACTTCCGCCAGTCCAATCACGAGGGCGAGTTGATCGACTGGATCCAGGCCGCGCGCCAGGATACCGACGGGCTGATCATCAACGGCGCTGGACTGACCTACACCTCGATCGCCATTCTCGATGCGCTGCTCGCCTACGAGAAGCCGATCATCGAAGTGCATATGAGCAATATCTACAAGCGCGAGCCGTTCCGGCACCATTCCTACATCTCGAAGGCGGCGACCGGAATCGTGGCCGGCCTCGGCCCGCTCGGCTATGAACTGGCGATCACGGCGCTGCTCAAGCTGATCGACAAGGCGCGCACCGCATGAGCAAGGATGCGCTGATCTTCTACAGCGAGTTCGACGATCCCGCCGCCTGGAAGGCCACGCTGACGGCCGAACTCCCCGATCTCGATTTCCACACCGATCCGGACGCCGTCGATCCGGCGCGCGTGCTTTATGCCCTCGCCTGGAAACCGCCGGCCGGATTCTTCGCGCGTTTCCCGAATCTGAAATTGGTCACCAATCTCGGCGCCGGCGTGGATTCGCTCATCGGCCGCGACGACCTGCCGGACGTGCCGATCTCGCGCCTGTCCGACACCGGCATGGTGTCGCTGATGTCCTCCTATGTGCTGTTCTCGGTGATCCGCTATGCGCGCGATATCCACATTTTCGAGCGCGCGCAGCGTCGCGGCGAATGGAAATACGTGCATCCGCGCGCATTGTCGGACATCCGCGTCGGCGTGCTGGGCTTGGGCGAACTCGGCGGCCCTGCGGCGCAGGCGCTGGCGCGAACCGGTTTCGACGTGCGCGGCTGGAGCCGCAGCCGGAAAGAGATCGACGGCGTCGCCTGCAGCGCCGGGATCGACACGCTCGACGATTTCCTGCGCAGCGTCGAAATCCTGGTGATCCTGCTGCCGCTGACGCCGGAGACCCGCGGGCTGATCGATGCGCGGCGGCTCGCCCTGCTGCCACCCGGCGCCAAGCTGATCAACGCCTCGCGCGGGGCCGTGGTCGACGAACCGGCACTGATCGCGGCGCTGCAGTCAGGCGCCGTTGCCGAAGCGACACTCGATGTTTTCACCGTCGAGCCACTGCCGAAGGATCACGTCTTCTGGCGCATGGACAATGTGCTGATCACGCCGCATCTCGCCAGCATCACCGTGCCGGAAGCCGCGGCCCGCGAGGTCGCAGAATCCATCCGCCGCGTGCGCTCAGGGCTTCCGCCGCTTCACCAGGTCGACCCCCGGCGGGGTTATTGATCCAGGCGCGAAGATGCCGTCCGGCAAAAAGGCTTCGTGCACATAGGTCTGGAACGCCTGCACCGCGGGACGCGGGGCATAATGCTTCAGCCGCAGTGTCATGATGCGCGTGGGCAGCAGCGTTTCCTCCAACGCCAGCACCGCGATGCGGTTGCCGTCATAGGCGACGGTGGTGGCGGGGATCGCATTCTGGATCGCGAAGCCGTGGCCATGCGCGACCAGGCCGCGGATCAATTCCTGCGAGCGCGACTTGAAGACGACGCGCGGCTCGATCCCGGCCGACCGGAACAGTCCGAAGAAATAGTCGCGTGAATGCGGCAGATCGAGCAGGATGAAGGGCTCGTCAGCAAGCTCGCGGAGGTTGACCGACTTCCGCCGTGCCAGCCGGTGATTGGCGGCCACGATCGCAAACGGAGGCAGGTCGATCAGCGGCGCCGCTTCGATCTCGTCCGGCACCGCCAGACTGTAGGCGAGCGCCAGTTCGATCCGGCCCGCCAGCATGGCCGAAATCATCTCTTCCTGGTCGCCTTCGCGCAGCGTCACTGTAATGCCGGGATATTTCTGCGCAAAACCCGCGAGCAGGCCGGGCATGAAGCGGATCGCAAGCGTGAGGAAGCAACCGACGGTGATCTCCCCTTTCAGGGCGTCGCCGTGCTCGACCGCGTTCTGGGCGAAATCCTGCGCGTGTTTGAGCAGGAGCCGGGCCTCATTCACGACCCGTTCGCCAACCGGGGTCAGAGTCACACCCCGGGCATGATGCCGGATGAACAGCGGGACCCCGATTTCCGCCTCCAGCTCGGCAATGGCGCTGGAAACCGACGGCTGCGACACATTGAGGCGCTTGGCCGCGGCGGTGACATGGCCCAAATCGGCCGCCGCCACCACGTAACGCAATTGCCGCAGGGACAAGTTCATCGGACGCCCAGCTACATCGGAAAACCCGATCAAGATCGACAGAATAAACTATTTTATCGATTTAGGTGCGGCGCGCAATCTTTTCGCCAGATCAAGACGCGGAGACAGGGCGATGATCCGGACAGGCGAGCAATACCGTGAGGGGCTGCGGGACGGTCGCGAAATCTGGATCGACGGCGAACGGGTCAAGGACCCGACCAAACACGCCGCGCTGAAGCCGATCGTCGACATCCGCGCCCGCATCTACGACATGCAGCACGAAGACGCATACGCGCCGGCGCTGACCTATGTCGAGGACAACAACCGGCATTCCATCTTCAACCGGCTGCCGCGCGAGCAGAAGGACTGGAACGACAAATGGGCCGCATGCGACGCGGTCATGAACGACATCGGCGGCGTGGTGACCCGGGTCGGCGACGAGACCGTCGGCGAAATGTGGTCGCTGTATGATGGTCGCGATGTGCTCAACGAGATCGATCCGCGCTTCGGCGACAATATCGCCAACCACATCCAGGGCGTGATCGAGAACGACCCGTTCCATGTGTCCGCCAACACCGATCCCAAGGGCGACCGTTCGAAAGCGCCGCAGGATCAGGACCCCGACATGATGGTGCATGTGGTCAGGGAAACCGATGCCGGCATCATCGTGCGTGGCGCGAAATACGAGACCGCGTCAGGCTATGCGGATCAGGCCTTCCTGAAGCCGACCGTCGGGGCGTGGACCAGCGAGCAATTGTCCGATTACGCGGTTGGCGGCATCGTGAAGATGGGCGCCAAGGGCGTTAAGCATATCGCACGCTCGGGCTTTGCCGGCCGCGCCAGCGCCGCCGATTATCCGCTCGCCAACAAGTTCGACGAGGTCGACTTCCTGATGGTGCTGGACGACGTCCTGATCCCCTGGGAGGACGTGTTCTTCTATCGCCATACCAAGGCCGCGCAATATATCCGCGGCACGCTGCACCGCTATTCGGCGTTTCCCTATGTGCTGCGCATCCTCTACGTCGCCGACATGATGATCGGCGCGGCGATGTGGAACGCCAAGCAGACCGGCCTCGACAAGATGCAGGCGGTGCGCGAGAAGCTCGCCGACCTCGTCTGCTATCGCGAAGGCATCAACGCGCATCTCACAGCTGCGATCGCCGCGGCCCAGAAAAGCCCGGGCGACCTTTTGATGCCGAACCAGCCGATGCTTTACGCCGGCCGCGTCTTTGCCTGTTCGAACCTGCCGCAGATGATGCATATTGCTCGCGAATTGTGCGGCGGTCAGATCTGCGTCACGCCGAACGAGGCCGCGTTCAAGGCGCAGGGCTCGGGCAGTTGGCTCGAGAAGTTCTATTCACTGAACGACAACTGGCACGCCGAGGATCGGCGCAAACTGCTCGCCTTCGCCCGCGACCTGCTCAACTCCGATTATGCCGGCCACCGTCTGACCTTCATCCAGTTCGCGCAGGCGCCGCACTTCAATCACCTCGCGGCGGTCTACAATTCCTTCGACTTCAATGGTCCGCTCGACTTCGTGAAGCGGGCGGCCGACCTGTCGGACCGTGTGACCGGCGGCAAGAAATGATCTCACATACCAGCATTCAGCCGTCCCTGTAGGAGTACATCGCGCCGTGTCCCATACCCGTATCCGCAAGTTCAACACGCGCGACGCCTATCCGGAACAGAAGCTCGACAACGACGTCTGCATGGCCGTGCGCGCCGGCAATACGGTCTATCTGCGCGGCCAGACCGCGATGAATCTCGAAGGCAAGATCGTTGGCATCGGCGACGCCGCGGCGCAGACCGAAAACGCGATGTCATGCGCGAAGATCCTGCTCGAAGAGGCCGGCGCAAAACTCGAGGACGTGGTCAAGATCACGATCTACATTACCGACCGCGCCTACCGCGAGGCGGTGTATACTGTCGTCGGTAAATGGCTGAAGGGCGTGTTTCCGGTCTCGACCGGCATCATCGTCAACGGGCTTGCGAAGCCAGAATACCTGATGGAAATCGATATCATCGCTGAAATTCCCGCAGATCGGACCTGATCCGCGACAAAAACCGCTGCGCGCGTGTCGGGCGCGACGACGGCGGAACTCGAAACGAAAAGGTCCGTGTCGTAAGATCAAGGTCGGGCGACACGGGTGAGGAAACTAGGACGGGCAAGGGATGGCAGGCGACTGCCGTCCTCGTTTTGCGTCTCCCGATGGCGCGCAACTTGCTTGCTCTCGGGTTGATCAACAGAGGGAGTCTAAGCATGAAACGAATTCTTCTCGCATCAACGGCATTTGCCGTCGCGCTCTGGGCGATGCCGGTAAATGCCGCCGAAAAGCTGGTCATCTCGGTCTGGGGCGGAAGCTGGAAGGACCTGGTCGAAAAGACGGTCGCCAAGAAATTCAAGGAGCAGACCGGTGCGGACGTTGAATTCGTCACCGGAGGCACGATCGACCGCCTGAACAAGGCGAAGCTCGCCAAAGGCAGCCCCGAAAGCGACCTCACTTTCACCACCTCGCATGTCGGCTGGCTCTACGCCAATGACGGCCTCTACGAGCAGTTGGACATGAGCAAGATTCCGAACGCGAAGTCGCTGGTGGAGCAGGCCAAGATCAGCCCCTATCATCTCGGCACTTGGGCCTATGTCTACACCATCGGCTATCGCCCCGACATGGTGCCGGCCGGCATGACCTTCGAGTCCTGGAACGACCTCTGGAATCCGGCGCTGAAGGGCAAGATTTCGGCGCCCGATTTCGACGCCAGCCATCTCGTCGTTGTCTCGGCCAAGCTTCAGGGCGGCGATGCGGCAAGCTGGGAGAAGGGGAGCGACAAGCTCAAGGCGCTGAAGCCGAACTTCAAGGCCTATTACGCCAACGATGCCGCCTCGCAGCAACTGATGCAGAACGGCGAAGCGCCGGTCCAGGTCATGCTGTCGATGAACGCCTACCACATCGCAAGCCAGGGCGTGCCGGTGAAGCTGGCGATCCCGAAGGAAGGCGCGGTGCTCGGTATCGACACCATCGGCATCATGAAGGGATCGAAGAACCAGGACCTCGCTTACAAATTCATCAACATCATGCTCGATCCGGCGGTTCAGGCTGAGGTCGCCACCATGAAAAAGGGCAGCCCGGTGGTCACCGACGCCAAGCTCGGCGACGACGTCGCCAAGCTGCCCGGCGTGTTCACCACGCCGGACCAGTGGAACAAGGAAGCGCTCGTCATCGACCACAAGCTCCGCGCCGAAAAGACCGGCGAGTGGCGCAAGTGGTTCACCGAGAACATCATCAACTAGTGACAGCGGCCGGGCTCGCACTTAACGCGGGCCCGGCTTTTTCCTGTTCAGTCGGGCGACACGTTCTTGAATCAGGCAGAACCGGCAACGGGGGCGGCTCAGAGCCGGCCTTTCCTGAAGCTGTTCACGGCACCCGCCGTGATCACGGCGGCGATCTTTGCCGTTTCGATGTTTGCCATTCTCCAATACAGCGTCCGCGCGCACATTCCCGGCTCGCTGGATGTCGGCGGATTCACGCTGGCGAATTTCACCGGGATGCTGCGTCCGCTCTATGCCTGGGTGTTTATCGACACCGTGTGGCTGTGCCTGCTGACGGCGGTCCTGAGCCTGATCTTCGGCTACCCCCTCGCCTATGCACTGGTCCGATCAAGCAGCCTGTCGATCAAGTCCTTTATTCTTATCACGACCGTCACACCGTTGTTCCTCGGCGAGGTGGTGCGGACCTATTCCTGGATCGTGGTGCTCGGCAATAACGGCTTCATCAACTCTGTATTGCTGCAGCTTGGCATCGTCGCGCAGCCAATCCAGCTCCTGTTCACGGTGACCGGCGTCACCATCGCGCTCGTGCATGTGACGCTGCCCGTCGTGGTCGTGATGCTGGCGGCCGCCATCGCCCATATCGACCCCGCCTACGAGAAGGCGGCCGAGAGCCTCGGCGCCGGACCGGTGCGCGTGTTTCTCACCGTGACGCTGCCGCTGTCCGGGCCAGGCATCGTTGCCGGCCTGACCACGGCCTTCGCCTGGACGTTCAGCGCCTTCGCCACCCCGCAGCTTGTCGGCGGCGGCAAGGTCAACATGGTGTCGAACCTCGTCTATCAGCTCGGCTTTTCGAACTTCAATTTTCCATTCGCGGCGGCTTTGTGCGTTGCCGGGCTGGCGCTCACCTATGTCTCGATTGCGGCGATGCGAATCACGCTCCGGCCGCTCGAGAAGGTCGGACTGCACTGATGGCGAAGCCTCTGTCGCACCGGATGCTCGGCTTCGCCGGCAAGGCGCTGGTGGTCGCCGTCCTCGGCTTCATCATCCTGCCGGCCTTCGTGGTCACCGTCGCCTCGTTCAACGACAAGGCGCTGCTGTCGTTCCCGCCGCAGCAATTGTCGCTGCGCTGGTTCTACAACGCCATCAATTATCGCGACTTTCGCATCGGCTTCCAGAACGGTCTGATCGTGATGCTGGCGGCATCCATGATTGCGCTGATCGTCGGTTCGGCATTCGCGTTCGTGATCGACCGCTACAATTTCCGCGGCAAGAACGTGATCGAGGGCCTGTTGCTGGCTCCGTTGGTGGTGCCGCATTTCACGGTCGGGTTGGGCATCCTCATTCTGGCCGCCCAGGTCGGCGTGATGCGGACCTTCAGCGTCGTGATCGTTTGTCACGTCATTCTCGTGCTCCCGTTTGTCCTGCGCAGCGTCTATATCTCACTCCGCAATCTCGATCACCGTCTCGAGCTTGCGGCGGCGAGCCTCGGCGCACGGCCATGGCGGGTGCTCTTGACGGTGACGCTGCCGCTCCTGACACCTGGCCTGGTCAGCGGCTGGTTGTTCGCAGCGATCCTGTCCTTCAACGAATTCACGGCCTCCCTTTTCGTCACCGGACAGCGCACGCAGACGCTGCCGGTCGCGATGTATAATTATGTCCGCGAATACGCGGACCCGACGATGGCGGCGTTGTCGGTTATCTTTATCGTGGTGACTGCGACCCTGCTCGCATTTGCCAACGCGTTTCTCGGTCTCGGAAAGGTTCTGAATGTTGACCAGGCCCGCTGATCCCGCGGCGACTTCGGCGGTGGCAGAAGCCGCGGTCCGTCTCGACGGCGTATCGAAGCGTTTCGGCCCAAGTGTCGCGCTCGACAAGGCCTGGCTGAAGATCGGCCGCGGCGAGTTCATGACGCTGCTCGGCCCGTCCGGCTGCGGCAAGACTACGCTGCTGAATCTGGTGGCCGGATTTCTGGCGCCCAACGAAGGCGAAATCTTCATCGATGGCGCGCTGGTGACCGATGTCCCCGCCTTCGCCCGCCAGACCGGCATCGTGTTCCAGAATTACGCGCTGTTTCCGCATATGACCGTCGCCAACAACGTGGCCTATGGCCTGAAGGCGCGCGGCGTCGGCAAGGACGACATCAAGCAGCGCGTCGCCGACATCCTGGCGATGATGAAGCTCAGCGGATACGAAGGCCGCAAGCCCCGCGAATTGTCGGGCGGCCAGCAGCAGCGCGTGGCGCTGGCGCGCGCGCTGGTGATCGAGCCGAAGGTGCTGCTGCTGGACGAGCCTTTCTCCGCGCTCGACAAGAATTTGCGCGCCTCGATGCAGGTCGAGGTCAAGGAAATCCAGCGCCGGCTCGGCGTGACCACGATCTTCGTCACGCACGACCAGAGCGAAGCGCTGTCTCTGTCCGACCGCATCGCCGTCATGTCCGCCGGCCGCATCTGCCAGATCGATACCCCGGAAACGCTCTACCGGCGTCCGGCCGACCGCTTCGTTGCCTCCTTCATCGGCGAAGGATCGCTTATCCGCGCCACACTCGACCAGATCCAGGGCGACGGCGCGCTGGTGTCAGTCGGGCGCGCGAAGATTGCCGTTCCGGCGGCGCCCCTGACCGGACTTCAGCCCGGCGCGCAGGTCGACCTGTTCGTGCGGCCCGAACATCTGCATGCCGGCTCGGAAGCCGATGCGGCATTCGCGGGCCATGTGGCCGCCAGCATCTATCAGGGCGACCATGTCGATCTGTATGTCGACGCACCGGAAGCGGACAACGGCCGTTTGATGATGCGGCTTCCCGCGCGCGAAGCGGCCGGCATATCGGGCGTCGGCGCCAAGGTCGCGATCGCCATCACCGGTGATGACGCCGTTGCGTTTCCACGGCCCGGGGCGTGACGTGACGGCTTCAGAAAGCCGGCGCTGTGCCGGGCGCGCGGGCCCGCGATTCATACGCCGCCCGCTGCGGCGCATAGAGGGTCCAGATCCGGCGCAATTCCCCGATCGGATCGTCATGCCAGTCGACCCGCAGATCGACGACCGGCCAGTCGAGGGTGTCGGCAACGTGCAGCCCGGCGGCATGCTCGTCACCGGTCTCGCCGCCGGCGTCGAGGCCGGCTTCGAGCGCGAGCATCAGCCGTTCGGCAAGCGGTTCACCGTCAGCCGCCGCGAACGCCGCGATCATTCGCCCCGGTACATCCGGCGAAGCCAGCAAATTTCCGAGCGCCATGCAGGACGGACCTTCCGCGACCGCAGCCACCGGCAGCGCCTCGGCGCCGGAATGCAGCGCCACCTGCCCGTAACGATCGATCACGCCGACCTGCCGGTATTCGGGCTGCGGCGTGCCGTCGAGCAGCAAGCGCAACACCGCGCCGGCGCCGAGCCCCTGCCGCAGGAGCGCAAGACCGGCCGGTCCGAGAGCCGGATCGGTGATGTTCTGCGTCGACACGCTGCCGAGCGGACTGACCCACGCACAGCGGCTCGCTACACAAATCGAAGAGGACGTAATGGCGATGCCGAAGGCTCCGGTCTTGTCGCATCGCGCGGCAATCGAATATGTCATGGCGCGTAACCCTGTGGTCCGGCAATCGTGATGGCACACAATGGCGCCTGAGCAAAGCACGATTGAAATTCTGAGTCGCCTGATCGAATTCGCAAGCGTCAGCAGCGAATCCAATCTCGATATCGTTTCCTGGATCGAGAACTACCTGTCGCAGCACGGCGTCACGTCGCGCCGCATCCCCGATCGCACCGGACGAAAGGCGTCGATCCTCGCAACCATCGGACCAAGCGAACGCGCCGGCGTCGTGCTGTCCGCTCATACCGACGTGGTGCCGGTCGCAGGCCAGGACTGGACCAGCCCGCCCTTCACCGCGACCGCGCGCGACAGTCGCATCATCGGCCGTGGCGCGACCGACATGAAGGGCTTCATCGCCTCGGTGCTGGCGCACGTTCCGCATTTCAAGGCGGCTGCGGCCGCCACGCCGGTGCATATCGCGCTGTCTTATGATGAGGAAGTCGGCTGCCTTGGCGCCCCGGATCTGGTTGCCGAAGTCGCGAGCGCGGCCGTCAAGCCGGCCCTCTGCATCGTCGGCGAACCGACGGGATTAAGGATCGGCTATGCCCACAAGGGCAAGGTCGCGCGCCGTGTGATCGTCACCGGCCGTGGCGGGCATTCGGCGCTGCCGCACCGCGCCGCGAATGCGGTGTTCGCGGCAGCACGGATCGTCATTGCGCTGGAAGACCTTGCGCTACGCGCGGCGAGCGCGGGGCAACGCGACGCCGCCTTCGATCCGCCCTATACGACGATCCATGTCGGCTCGCTGCATGGCGGCACCGCGCTGAATTTCGTGCCCGACCGTGCGACACTGGAATTCGAAATTCGCTATATGCCCGAAACGGACGTCAACGCGCTGCTCGCGGAAGCCGACGCCGCGATTGCCGAGGCGCGCCAAAATCTGAGGGCGCAGGCTCCGGAAGCCGATATCTCGGTCGAGAACATGGCGTCGTATCCGGCGCTATCGACCGCAGTGGCAAGTGCCGTGGTCGCGACCGCGCAGCGGCTTGCCGATGGCTGGAACAGCGCCACCACCGTCAGCTTCGGTACCGAAGCGGGTCTGTATGCACAGGCCGGCATCCCGACCGTGGTGTGCGGTCCCGGCGATATCGGACGCGCCCACAAGGCCGACGAATGGATCGGAACGGATGAACTGGCCGGAGCCGACCGCATGATGCAGCGGCTCGCACGACAGCTCGGCAAACCCGCGGAGGAATGGATCACCCCATGACAAAACAACAGACCGCCGCAACCCGTCCGTTTCTGAAGCTGACGCATCACGGCGCGATGATCGCACTACAGGCGGCGATCGCCAAGGCGGAGGAACTCGGCGTTCCGCAGAACATCACCATCGTCGACGATGGCGGCAACATGCTGGCCTATATCCGCATGGACGGCGCCAAGCTCCTCTCTGCGGAAACCTCGAAGAGCAAGGCGATCACCGCCGCCTCGCACCGGCAACCGACCTCGCGGCTTGATCCCGCGCTCGAGGTGAAGCTCGCGATCGCCGCGGGCGGACGGTTGACCAATCTCGAGGGCGGGCTGCCGATCGTCATCGACGGCGTCTGCGTCGGTGCAGTCGGGGTCGGCTCCGGGACCGGCGCGCAGGATGTGGAAGTCGCGCGCGCCGCCCTCAAGGGCCTTGGCGCAGATGATCAGGTGCCCTGAGCGCGCCGCGTAGCCCCCCGCGCCGACATCGGCGGCAGACGTCCGTCACCGCTCCTGTTCGATCATGGCCGCGATGGCCTTGATCCGGCTGCGTGCAAATTGCGGCAGCCCGGCGCTGATGGAGTCGCCATTATTGAAGGAGCTTCGCCCCAGCAGCAATTGCGCCGGGACAAGGTTGCGCAGGATCGGCGCCTTCAGGAAATCACGCTGCTTCGTCAGCATGTCGCTGCGGATCGCGAGCGCCAGATAGACGGTCGCGATCGATGCCTTCGGTTCGGATGGATGTTGCTGGATCACGGCCAGGATCTTGCCCGAATGGATTACCTGGTTGACCCAGAAAATGCTCTGCTCGAATGCGCCCGAAACCGGCGTAGCAATCCCGGTGAAGGTCGCCAGTTCCGGAAGCAGCGGGTCGCCAGGCGCATGCAGGCGAATCTCGCTCTGGAATTCGATGAAATCCGGGATCGGCTTCTTGGTCTCGTCCCGCAGCTTGTTCACGAGCAGAATGCCGGCAGGGATCCGCCCCTCGAATTTGTAGCGCGACTCGAAACAGCCCGCGGCATCCTCGCACCAGCCACGCGCGGGCGACGAATTCGAAGCGGCCGGCTTGTCCTTGCCCTTGTTCGGCGCTGCGTCGGCGGCGGCGATGGCGCGGTGCTTGATCGCCGGGTCCAGTTTCTCGAGGAAGGAGATGCTGGCGTAGCGTGACAGATCGAAAGCCTGCGCAGGCTTCGACATGCGGAAGCGGGCCTCCGCGACATACATGGACAGCTTCACCCCCGCAGGCTCCCTGAATTCAGGAGACAGCGACAGAAAACGGTGCTGCAGCGGCTGCTTGCGGGTCCATTCCTCAAACGGGACCAGTTCGTTTGCCGCATCGGTCGCGCTTTCCGCGCGCTGCTCGGAAAAGACGATGGTGCGGGGCTTCAGGTTCTCCACCGGAACGGAAGCAAGCGACGGCACCTGTTCCAGCTTGAAATCCTGGGCAAGCGAAGGGGTGCCGAGCGCCAGGACAGTGGCGGCACAAAAGAAGGCTGATCGAAGTCTCATTCCATGCCGCTCAATAGGGCCTGCGCCCAAAAAATCCGAAGAAGTAATCCGGATCGATACGGCGCGGAGCGCCCGGGCGGTAGTCTTCCGGAAACTCCGGCGAGCGCGGTTGCACCCGCTGGCCGTAATAATATCCGGAATTGTAACCCGATTGCGGTGGATAGATATCGCGCGTGCCGTAACGGCTGTCATAGGGCCAGCGCTGCACCGGACTGCCATCCTCTTCGTAGCCGTCGCCGCCGCGATACATGTAGTAATTGTCGCCGCGCGAAACGATCTTGTAGCGGGTATCGGCAATTCCGCCGACCGAGTCACGCTTCAGATATTCGACCGCGCCTCCACCTTGCGCACCGGCCTGGCCCATATCGCCGGTATAGGGATCGATCCGCACCGCCACCAGTTCGCGCAAGGCGTCCTTTGACGGACCGCTCAACGCGACTTTCGGCGCATGGGTGCGCCACACCGCGTCCAGGATCGGCTCGAACATCGGCAGGGCGACGCGCCCGCCGGTCTGGCCGCGGCCAAGGGTGCGTCGTCCTTCGGCATTGTCGTAGCCGACCCAAAGGGCGACGGTGACGTCATTGGTGAAGCCGACGAACCAGGCATCGAGTTCATTGTCTGTGGTGCCGGTCTTGCCGGCGGCATAGGTGGCGAGGTGCCTCGCGGAACTCGCGGTCCCTCGCGCCAGCACACCCTGCAGCATCGACTTGAGCTGGAAGAACGAGGCGCGGTCGACCGAACCGATCCAGCTGGCGGAGTTGTTGTCGGCCTTGAAGACCTGCCGTCCCCCCTGCTCGACCGAATCGATCACATGCGGCACCGGGCGCGCGCCCTCATTCGCGATGGCAGCGTAGAACGCGGCGAGATCGATCATCCGCAGCGGCTGTGCGCCGAGAATGAAAGGATAGAAGCGATTGCATTCCTTGTAGAGCTGCGCCTCGACGGCAAGCTCGCAGATCCGGTCCAGGCCCTGCTCGGCGCTGCTTTCGATGCCGTTGGCCATCAATTGCGCGGTCGCCAGATTGCGCGAATCCTCCAGCGCACGCCGTAGCGTGACGGCGCTGCCTTCGCCACCGCCGGCATTGCGCGGCGCCCAGTAATCCTTGGCGCGGGCACTGTTCTGCTGCCCGATCGGCGGCAGCACGATCGAGGAATCCATCACCAGCGTGTTCGGCTGCAGGCCGCTGCGCAACGCCGCGAGATAGGTGACCGGCTTCAGCGTCGAACCGGGCTGGCGCACGCTCTGGACAGCGCGATTGAGCTGGCTTTGCGGATAGGAGAAACCGCCGGTCATCGCCAGGATGCGCCCCGTCTTGTTTTCCAGCACCACGGCCGCGCCCTGCACATTCGGCCGCACCCGCAACTCGGCGCGCGCACCCTGCTTCTTTGCGGCTTCGCGGATCCGGACATAAACGACATCGTTGACCTGCAGGCTGCGCCGGGTCGCCGCGTTCCAGGGATTGAGCGGCACGATGCGGCCATCCATCAGGCCGACATTGGTGACCTCGCCGCGCTTGCTGCGGCCATTCTCCAGCACGACGGCGGGTTCCCAATGCACGTCATAGAGCGGCAGCCGCACCGATTTCAGGGCCGCGAGCCAGGCGGGATCGGCGCCGCGGCGCTCGTCGGTCATGGTCTTGAGCGCGTCGGTGATCGTTGCCTCCGGACCCTCGAACTTGTAGCGGCCGGTATTCAACTCGTAACGCGCGAGCGCTTCCTGCAGCACAGACTCGGTGGCGCGCTGCAGGTCCGGATTGATGGTCGAGCGCACGACATAGGATTTTGCGTTGAGCGAGCCGATTTCGGGGATCGAACGCGCCTCGCGAGCGACGTGATCGACGAAATGGTAGCCCGTATTCTGCCGCAAACGCTCGTAGGGAATGATGCCGGGCAGTTGCACCTTGGGATCGACCGACGCGATCATGCCGTCCTCGTGCATGCGGCCCAGCACATAGGCTAGCCGATCGCGGGTGCGGCCGGCATTGCGATCGGGACTGAAATAGCTCGGGCCCTTGGCCAGCCCGGCAATGAACGCGGCCTCGACCGGCGTGAGCGCGCTGACGGATTTTCCGAAATACCCCTGCGCCGCCATCTCCACGCCCCAGGCGCCGCGCCCGAGATAGATCGAGTTCAGATAAAGCTCGAGGATCTCGTCCTTGCTCAGCAGCCGCTCGATTTTCGAGGCGACGATGATCTCGCGCAGCTTGCGTTCGTAGGTGATGTCGTTGCCGACCAGAATGGTCTTGGCGAGTTGCTGGGTGATGGTCGATCCACCCTGCGGCCGGCCGGGCTGCGCCAGATTGCCGACAAAGGCGCGGACCAGGCCGCGCTCGTCGACGCCGCTATGCTGGCGGAACCGTTTGTCCTCGGCGGCGATGAAGGCGTTGCGGACGGTCTCCGGGATCGTCGTGATCGGGACCCAGACCCGCCGGTTTTCGGGCGTGAACACTTCGGCGAAGCGCTCGCCCTTGCCGTCGAGGATAACGCTCATGCCCGGCAGCGTCATGCCCTTCAACTGCCCTGCATCCGGCAGATCTTTCAATGCATCGTTGTAGAACTGGATGACTTCGGTCAGATCAACCGGGGAATTCTGCACGGCCTCGCCCTTGCAGAATTGCCGGTAGACCGTGTGGAGATCGGAAAAAGACAGTCCTTTCAAGACCTTGATCTCGTCGCCGAACGCGCCCTTGTCGTCCATCGCGGTCGCGATCAGGTCGTCGAGATTGATCTGCTCGATATCAAATGATCTGCGCATGTGGAGGCAGCCGGCCTGCAACAATTGCTGCACCTCGGCGGTGTCGGTGGCGGGATTGAACTCGGCCTTGATGGCCTCCGGCCGGGTCGTTGCCTGGCTGAATGCGAGTGCCGTCGCCAGAATCTTGACGAGTATGATGTTCATGAACCGCCGCGTACCCGAATGCCGCCCCCGGCTTTCGTGGATGCATGATTCTACCCGAAGGCGGGCAAAATAAGGAGCGCTATTGGGGCGATAGCGCTTATTTGACCGGGCTAGCCCCGCGGCTCATCCGGCGCGATAAGCTTGGAACTTCGCTGGATGCGGTCGCCCGACCGGAGATTTTCTTCCTCGCTACGTCGTCACCGGATTCTCCGGGCGGCAGTTGCAACTGTATGGACCTGGGCTAGCGACGCACTTCACGCGGAACAACGCAGAGCCCTTGGATACCGCGCAGCCACACACGCGCGCTGTAATAAAGCTGACATCTCATTTCGTAATAGTTTCACAGGATTGATTCTACCAACGTCCGAGAGCCGATGATCGGCCGGTGCATAGCGTTTGCCGGCTACGTGGGCCCTTGCGCCGCTCAACCGAAAGCCGTCGCGATCAAAGCGGGTGCGACTTTCAGTGCGACCGGTCCGTCCTCACCTTTAACCCGACTTCGATTGGCGTAACACATGAAGGCTCAGCAGAACATCAACAAGGAAGCGGTCATCGGCGCCTACGATCGTTGGGCGCCTGTTTACGACATCGTGTTCGGTCCGATTTTCCAGCGAGGCCGCCAAGCCGCGATCGAAGCGGCTGAACGGATCGGCGGACGCATTCTCGAAGTCGGAATCGGCACCGGCATTGCGCTCAGGGATTACTCCCCGAAGAACCGCATCGTCGGCATCGATATCTCCGCGCTGATGCTGGAAAAGGCGCGTATGCGTGTCCGCGGGATGGGGCTGACCCATGTCGAGCAACTCGCAGTGATGGACGCGAGCAATCTCGACTTTCCGGATAATTCCTTCGATGTCGTGATGGCTCAATATGTGGTGTCCACGGTCCCGCGCCCGGAAGCAACGCTCGACGAGTTCGCGCGGGTTCTGAAGCCCGGCGGAGAGATCATTCTCGCCAGCCGGCTCAGCGAGGAAAACGGATTGCGGCGCTCGATCGAACATTTCGTTGCACCCGCCGCGCGCAAGCTCGGCTGGCGCACCGAATTCGGCTGGGAGCGATATCTCGCCTGGGAGTCGCGCACGCCCAGCATCGAGCTGGTCGAACGGCGCAAAATGCCGCCGCTTGGCCATTTCGCGCTGATCCGGTTCCGCAAGAAAGCCGCACTGAATGCTGCTGACATGTCCGCGGATGGTCAACGCACTACCGGCGTTTCGAACCACGGCCACAGCACCAGCATCGCGTAGCTGACACGGCCACAGCTTGCCCGGCCGATATTATCGATCACACTCGTCAAACAAGGGATGTGTCATGGGTTTCTTGGAGGCGCTGCGCGAACAGCGCTGGGACGACCACCGCTACTATCATCACAGCCGAATCAATCAGACGCTTCATTTGGTGAGCGCGCTGAGCTTCCTGACCGCCTATGTGCTGGTCTTCTTCGACCCGGCCGTGGCGGCTCTGATCGGGTGGCTGGTGGCGATGACGACGCGGCAGGCGGGGCACTTCTTCTTCGAGCCCAAGGGCTACGACCACATCAATCACGCCACCCATGAGCACAAGGAAGACATCAAGGTCGGGTATAACCTGCAGCGCAAGATCGTGCTGCTGACGATCTGGGCTTTGTCACCGCTCGTGCTGCTGGCGGACCCGACCCTGTTCGGCATTTTCGAGCCGGCAACCGGTGTCGCGGACTTCATTCGGCAGACTGCAAAAATCTGGCTCGCTCTCGGTCTCGGCGGCCTGATCGCCCGCACCATCCAGTTGTTCTTCATTCGCGACGTGCAGACCGGCCTCGTCTGGGCGACCAAGATCCTCACCGACCCGTTCCACGACATCAAGCTCTACTACAAGGCGCCGCTCTATCTTCTGCGCGGCGAGTTGATCGACCCAAACCACGGCAAGCATCGGCCTGGCGAGGATGATGACGAAGAAGAGGTCGCGTTGCGGCCGCTGTGAGGCCAGCCGGGTTGAGACTATCCGCAGCAGCCGATCAGCGGGTGCCCAACCGGTGAGCGATGATCTCTCTCAACAGCGCTCGCTTGACCGACTTGTTGGTGGTGGACGGATCGGTCCACCACCAGCCATCCCGCTCCATCTCGGTCGCTGCGGCAACGAACCGGTCCGTCACAGCAGCAAAATCCGCCTCGGTATAATTCAGGCTGAAGATCAGCCGGCCGCTGCCGACCCAGCTCAAGGCCAGACCGTGAGCGCGCAGATAATATTGCAGCATCCAGTTGTAGCGCGACGGCCGCGTGTACAGCACGGTCCAGATCGAGGACAGATTTGCGACCTGCACCGGCAGATTTTCCTCCTGAAGCCGTGCATTGAGCGCCGCAGCGCGCGCGTTCCAAGTCTCGTCCAGCCCATCATAGGCACTTGCGAGTTCCGGTTCATCGAGCCGGGTGAGAAATTCGTTCATCGCTCCCATGACATAGGGGTGCGAGTTGAACGTGCCGCGCGCGAAGCAGATATCGGCGGGCCGGTCCTCGCGGAAACGCCGCATCAGATCGCCACGGCCGCAAACCACGCCGACCGGCAGCCCGCCTCCGAGCGTCTTGCCGTACGTCACCATATCGGCCTTCACACCGAAATAATCCTGCGCGCCACCGCGCGCGAGCCGGAAGCCGACAAAAACCTCGTCGAAAATCAACACGATGCCGCGCTCGCTGCAAACCTGCCGGAGCTGGCGCAGCCATTCCGAATAGGCCGCGCGATCGAAATGCGCGCGACGCGAACCGTCCATCAGGGACGAATCGCCCGGCGCATTTGCATTCGGGTGCAGCGACTGGAGCGGATTTACGAGAACGCAGGCGATATTCTTTTTGGACCGAAGCACCTGCAACGTTTTTTCCGACATGTCGCTCAGCGTGTAGGTATAATCGGCGGGAAGCGGATTGCCGATGCCGGGTTGCACGTCGCCCCACCAACCGTGATAGGCGCCGCACAGACGCACGAGATGCGTGCGCTTCGTGTGATAGCGGGCAAGCCGCACCGCCTGCATCACGGCCTCGGTGCCGGACATGTGGAACGAGACTTCGTCGAGACCGGAAATCTCTTTCAGGCGCCGGACATTGTCGACGATCACCGGATGATAGCCACCCAGCACGGGGCCAAGATCGCGCACTCTTTCGGCGCCCCTGGCGATGCACTCCTTGTAGAAATCGTAACCGAAGACGTTGACTCCGTACGACCCGGTCAGATCGTAGAAGCTGTTGCCGTCGAGATCGGTAACCATCACGCCGCGCGACGATTGCAGAAACGACCCGCCCTTCAGATTGTCGCGCACGATCCTGCTGAACTGAAACGGAACGCGATATCGCGCGGTGAACTTCAGGTCGGAGATGTCCTCAGCAGCCTCGGCCGAGAGTTGCGCGGTTATCGGAAAATGCGCGCGGTAATAGTCGGCGAGCTGACCGAACCCTGCGCGACGCCTCGCAACGACGTCATCCGGTGCACGATCGGCACGAAAAAACTCTGCCTCATTGTACTCGTAGAAGGGAATGAACGAGGCGAGCCGGCGCGACATGCGCGAATGTCCCTCGAGCGACCTGTGCTTGGCGCCCGACAGCATAAGGCGCGCTCGGACTTTCGGGAGCAGCGCCACCAGTGCCGCCGCACCGGTGGCGTAGAGGGCGAAGGCGGCGTGTGACGAATCCATGACCGATGCGGTTAAGCAAAGAAGAATACAGGATGATGACATTACGTAGACTGTTCGATCTCCTCAGCGAGGATCTCAATTTTCTCCTCACCAACCGCATTCCGCGGCGGTGGGCGACACAATTCATCGGCTGGCTAAGCAAGGTCGAGCAGCCGATCGTTCGTGACGCTGCCATCGGGATCTGGCGGCTGTTCTCGGACCTCGATCTGAGCGATGCGAAGAAGACCAGCTTCACCAGCATGCATGATTGCTTCACGCGAGAACTGAGGGAAGGCGCGCGGCCGGTCGATCGCGATCCGACCGCTCTGGTCAGTCCCTGCGACGCCACTGTCGGGGCTTGCGGGCGCATCACCGACGGTCAGCTGTTTCAGGTGAAGGGCCTGCCCTACCGGTTATCCGAACTCGTGGCCGACCCGGCCTTCGACGCTGCGTACCGCAACGGCCGCTACGTCACCCTGCGGCTGACGGCCAGCATGTACCATCGCTTCCACGCGCCCTATGACTGTGTTGTGGAGCAGGTGACGGCGATTTCCGGCGACACCTGGAACGTCAATCCGATTGCGCTCAAGCGCATCGAGAAGCTGTTCTGCCGGAACGAGCGCGCCGTCATCCGCACGAGGCTTCCGGGCGGCTGGCTGGTGACGCTGGTGCCGGTCGCGGCCATTCTCGTGGCCAGCGTCCGGCTGCATTTCCTCGATCTGACACTCGGGATGCACTACCGGGGCGCGCGCACCATCGGCTGCGACGTCACGTTATCCAAGGGCCAGGAGATGGGTTGGTTCGAGCACGGCTCCACCATCATCGTGTTCGCACCGGACGGGTTTGAACTGCAGCCGGGGGTGCAGGAAGGCACGAAAATCCGGATGGGCGAGCCGCTACTGCGGATACCGTGACGGAGCCGCCGCCTCAAGGCCTGCGGCGCTGCCGCGGCGCGAATGGCAGGACTGGAACCGTTCGTGCCGTGGCCTTGAGCTGGGGAACGAACTGGAATCCACCGCTGGCATTGACAACGCTCGTCTGGGTCACCACGGCGGGCCGGATCGAACGGATGTTCGCATATTCCAGCACCAGATAATCGCCGACGTTGTCGAGGATTTCCGCAAACTGGTCGCGGCATATGATCCTTTCGGCGAGTATCGATCCGGTGCGAGCTTCGATGATCGCCGCCTCCCCGTTTCGGCTCAGCACCGAAAGCGCTTGCTTCATCTTCTCCGAACGGACCGCAGCGATGGAAATGACCTTGCTCATGGCCGTGTAACTCCGTTATCCGGCAGCTGTTCCCGCAGACTGAAGTTGGTCGGAGCTGACGGATGGTCGGTTCATGACGTGTCGGCGGCTCAATTTGCGCTGGTGCAACCTGCCGGGGAGGAACCTTATGCCTCGCGCGCGGTTGCAACGGCATTCCCGACCGCTGGAGGCGTAAATGGCTGCCAAGGAAAAGACGCTGGAAGATCTCTTCCACGATACCCTGAAAGACATCTACTTTGCCGAGAAGAAGATCCTGTCCGCCCTGCCGAAAATGGCCAAGGCGGCTCACTCGGACGAGCTGAAAGCCGCTTTCGAAAAGCATCACACCGAGACCGAGGGCCAGATCGAGCGACTCGAACAGGTTTTCGAGCTGATGGAGAAGCCCGCCCGCGGCAAGACCTGCCAGGCGATCCTGGGCATCGTCGAGGAAGGTCAGGAGATCATGAAGGAGTTCAAGACGTCCGACGCGCACGATGCCGGCCTTTTGGCCGGTGCGCAGGCGGTCGAGCATTACGAGATTTCGCGCTACGGCACGCTCATCGCATGGGCCGACCAGCTCGGCATGCGCGACGCCGCCCGGCTTCTCAAGCAGAACCTGGACGAGGAAAAGAAGACGGACGCGAGCCTCAGCAAGCTTGCAGAAAGTTCGCTCAATCAGATGGCGGCCTGAAGCCGCCATTCTGTTCTTTAAACTGAAGGGGATCGGTCACGGTCCCCTTCCCATCTTGTTTTCTGTTCGGCCTAATCGAGATTCGCGGCAATACGCGTTCTGAGCGCCGCGATATCGATCTGCCGCACACTGCCTTGCCCCGCCAGATCCAGGGCATGTGCCGCTGCCGCCCCCATCGCGATACACGGTCCCATCACCCGGACGCTGGACAAGGCGGCGCTATCGCCGTCGATGCAACGGCCGGCGGCCACCACGTTGTCTGCCTCCTCCGGGATGAGCGAGCCCAACGGCACAGTATGCAGGTGATCGTCGTCGAATGGCTCCCAGGCCGTGCCATCGGCCCGGTCGTGCAGCTCGATCTGCCAGCCAGTGCGCGCAACGGCATCGGCAAACCGGGTGCCGGCGCGCACGTCGTCGACGGTGAGGTGTTGCCGACCCTTGATCCAGCGGGTCTGGCGGATACCGGGAAAGCCATAGGCGCGCACGCGCGCCTTGGAAAAAGTGTCGGGATATTCGGCCCTGAGAAATCGAACGACGTCGTCCGCCATTGCCTTGCCAAGGAGCGCGTTGTGGGATGCTGCGATCGGTTCCAGCGGGGTTTCCACATGCGTCAGGTTGATCAGCGAAATCCCACGGCCGGGAAAGACGAACGAAAATCCATCCCGCCGGACCAGACCATATTTCCCGCCCTTTTCTTTCAGGCGCGCGATCATCTCCGGACGCGCCGGATGGTTGGCCTCATCGATGCCTTCCAGCACTACCATCTGGCTGCCATAGAGCGGACCGTCCGCATTCTCCCGACAGGCGAAGCCGGCTTCAAAGGTCAGCGCCGCATCGCCGCTGGCATCGACAAATCCCGTCGCGGCGACCGTGACATCACCGTACCGCGTCGCAAATTCGATCGAACGGACGCGGCCACCATCCCGCACGACGTGGCGCATGACCGCCCCGAGCAGGACCGTGATATCGGCCTTGCGGACCGCCTCTTCGATCCAGCGCGACAGCGCGATCTCGTCATACATAACGACGGTGGTGTTGGAGGGACCGCCGCGCAGGTAGTGCAGCGCACCCTGCGCGCCGAGATCGCGGAGAATGCCGTCAGCGATGCCGTGGGTTATCTGGCGGCCATTATAGCCATTGGCGAACAGACCGCAGAACGTGCCGATGATCGAATTCACCGCCTGCCCGCCGAGCGCCGGCAGGCTATCTGCGAGTACGACCTTGCGGCCGAGAGCCGCCGCCTCCAGTGCCGCAGATACGCCGGCGATCCCCGCACCAACCACGCAGATGTCGGCTGTGACGGCTTGCGCACTTCGGCCGCTACTGCGCACGATCCGGGTTGCGGTCGAAAAGTCACGATTGGCTGCCATGGCATACTCCCCGGCACGCGTTCTAGATCACCGCGCCCGGCATTGGAACGCCGATACCGGCGCGGGCTTAAGGGACGTCGCCAAGCCCAGCCTCGAGAGCGGGCACAGCGAGCGGAGCTTGGCGCTACCGGCGCCGCGGGCAGTTCCTGCGTTAACCGCCCGTTATCCTCAATCGGCGATTAATATCGCTTGCCCATCGCGTATGACGCGTCCGGCGCCGACGCCTCGAGTGACTATCGTGCAAGCCGCTGAACCAAAGTCACGATCACTGAAGACCGCCTCGGTCAACCTGCGCGACCTCACGATCCTGATTGCGGATCCGGGCACCTATACCCGACGGGTTGTCTACGGGATGCTGCGCGGCTTTGGCGCCAATCGTATTCTCGAGGCTGCAGATGCGGCGGACGTTCTCTCCGCATTAATGCAGCAAAAGATCGATATTCTGATCCTCGATGCCAAGCTCCCGCCCCAGGACGGCCTCGCCGTCACGCTGGCGATCCGCCGTAATCCGGATAACGAAAATCGAACGCTGCCGATCCTGATCATGACCAGCGACGCCCAGCAATCGACGGTGAAAGAGGCTCGTGACGCCGGCGCCAGCATGGTGGTAGCCAAGCCGATGTCGCCGACGACGCTTTATGACCGCCTGGTCTGGATCGCATTCGACCGGCGCCAATTCATCGATTGTCCGACCTATTTTGGGCCCGATCGGCGCTTCAAGATCGAAGGCTATCCCACCGGCGTCGGCCGCCGGGCCAGCGACAAGACGATCGAGGTCTCGGACGCGACCGAACCCAACCTAGAACAGGACGACATCGATAGTCTGTTTCAGGCCGCGCGCGCGGGACAGAACGAATGACCGACAAAACCCCGACGAATGTGCGCATTTTTGCGGTCAAGACCCGATTTCAGGAACTGGCGCAGCGTCCGGGCGGCGTCCCGCGCGAGGTTGCGATCCAACAGGCCGATTCGCAGATCGAGGACTTCAGAACCGAGTATGTGGATTGGGTCGAGCACGAAGTGCAGGAACTGATGAAAGCGCTCCACGCCGTGGAGGGCGGGCAAGCGGACCAGGGGCAGGTCGAGGTGATTTATCGGCGCTGCCGTCAGTTGCGTGACACCGGCACAACCATGGGTCTCAGCCTGGTCAGCTTCATTTCCGACAATCTGTGCAGGGTACTCGACACCGTGAAAAACGGCGCGCCCTACGACGCCGAAGTGATCCAGTGCCACATGGATGCGCTCCTGCTTGCCAGGCAGGACGCCTATCGCAAGCTGGGACCCGAGCAGGTGCCGGAGATGACCAGCGGACTTCACCGCATGCTGGAACGCGCAAATCGCAGCCTGGCAGGGAAAAGCGGATAAAGCGAAGCTGACGTTTGGCTCGACTTCCTAGAAGATGATGTCGACCTCGAGCTCGGATTCCGACGGCTCCGGCAACGGCTGGAATACCGTTCCGAGCCCGTTTTCCAGCCGGTCCAGAAAGCGCTCCTTCAGGTCGGCCAACGTGATGTCGTGAATGACATCGCGACCGAACGGGACGCGCGGTCCATCGCCTGCCGCGGGAAGCAAGTTGGTCGAATCCGCATACCGCGCCAGCGCGCCGCTCAAGGCCTCGAACTCCTGCTTCAGCCGATCGAAGCTTTGCAGCGTCACGATCAACTCGCGATCGGGCCTTCCGTCGCGCGTGACGATATCGGTCACGCGGGCGACCGTGTCCTCCAACTCGCGAACGTTATCCAGAAACAGCGTCGCGAGGACGCCGAGCAAAGCTGCGATTTCCGATAGCGCGCCATCCGGCGCGGCGGTATCCGCCGGCTGGACATCCGGCTCGATACCCAACGCAGCACCGGCATTCATTTACGACAGCTTTCCCATAACCTGTTCGATTTTCTGACGCAGCACCTGAGCGGTAAAGGGCTTGATCAGATAGTTGTTGACCCCGGCCTGCGCAGCCTTGACCACGAGCTCGCGATCGCCGCGGCCGGTCAGCAGAATAAACGGCACACGCCGCACAACCGGATGCCCGCGCACGGCGCGCAGGAGGTCGAGTCCGTCCATCTCGTCCATGTAATAGTCCGACAGGATCAGGTCGATCGGTTGCAGCGAGGCGATTTCCATCGCCTTTTTCCCGTTCTCGGCTTCATGGATGAGACGGATGCCGATCTGCTCCAGGATCATCGCCGTCATCTTCCTCACGCTTTCCTGATCGTCGACCACCAGGACCTTAAGCGCCACCGCATTTGGCATTTTTCATTCTCCTCAACTCGACGGACGACACTGGGTCGGCCCTGCTCGTAGCCCAATGTCATGCAACTTTAGCGAATGTATTTCCCTTTTGCGCAGCGGCCGGCGAAGACGTCTCTACCGCAAGATCGGAGAGCTTCTCGACGTCGAGAATCAGCGCAACACTTCCATTGCCGAGGATGGTGGCTGCTGCGACCCCAGGCACCGGGCCGTAGCTTTCCTCGATGCTCTTGACCACGACCTGTTGATGTCCGCACAGCTCGTCGGCCACCAGTCCCAGCCTGGTGCCGTCGCCGGCATCCGTGATGATCACAACGCACTCACCAGACAGATCGGCGGAGGAGCCGATATGCAGCAGGTCGCCGAGATAGACCAGCGGCACAAGATCGCCACGCAGTTGCAGCATGCCGCGTGTCCCGACCAGATTGTTGATGCTGGAGCGCGGCGGCCGCAGACATTCCACAATCATCGACATCGGCATGACATAGGTTTCGCGACCGACCTTGATGACCATGCCGTCCATCACCGCAAGGGTCAGCGGCAACGAGAACTGGATGGTCGTGCCCTTGCCGCGAACCGACTGCATCGAAAGACGCCCGCCGATCTCCTGGATGTTGGTCTTCACCACGTCCATGCCAACGCCACGGCCGGATATGTCGGAGACGACATCGGCGGTCGAGAACCCCGGCATCATGATCAGATTGTTGATCTCGTCATCGGTGAGCGCTGCGTCCGCGCTCACCAAGCCCTTCTCGCGGGCTTTCTGCAGAACCTTCTCCGTGTTGATGCCGCCGCCGTCGTCACTCACTTCGATCACGATCCGGCCACCACGATGGTCGGCGGAGAGGCGGATCAGCCCTTCCTCGTTCTTTCCGGCGGCGACGCGGACCTCCGGCAGTTCAATGCCGTGGTCGACCGAGTTGCGAATGATATGGGTCAACGGGTCGGTCAGCCGCTCGATGATCGAGCGGTCCACCTCGGTCGTCTCGCCGGACAGCTCGAGCCGAATCTTCTTGCCCACCTTCTGCGCGGTTTCACGCACAAGCCGCGGCATCCGCTGGAAGACGGTGCCGACCGCTTGCGCGCGCATCGACATCAGTCCGTCCTTCAGCTCGCGGGTGTGATGAACCACCTCGTCCAGAATTTGGGAGAGCCGGTCGCTTACGCCCTCAGGCAGATCGTGAACGATCTGGCCGAGCATCGCCTGCGCGATGACAAGTTCGCCGACCATGTTGACCACGCGGTCGATCTTTTCGAGTTCGATACGTGTCGTGGTCGCCGCAGGTTTGCCAGGCCGCGCTGATCTTTCCGCAGGCGCGGCTGGTGAGGCCGACGCGCGGTCGGCCGGTGCGGGAGCCGCCTCTTGGGTCGGCTGCGGTTTCGGATCAGCCGCAGGGCGTAAAGCCTGAACAGGCACCGGCGCCGGCGTCGCAGCCGGCACCACCGGCGGGGCAACCTCCAGCACCGGAAGCGATTCAGCCGGCGCGGCCGAGCTTTCGGCAGCTACGGACTCGGCGGCGACTGCGCCGATTTCAGTGATGGCAATCTCGCAGTCGCCCACGAAATCGAAAATGTCGCTGAGCTGTTCGCGCGTCGCATCGGTGCGCAGCGTCCCGTTCCAGCTGAGATAGGCGATTTCCGGCCGCAACGATGTCAGATCCGGCAGCCGCTCGCAGTTTGCCGAGATTTCGAGGTGCCCGAGCTGGCGCAATTGCCGCATGACGAGCAGCGGATCGCTGCCATTCTTGAGCATGTCGGCATTGGGAGAGAATGCGATTTCGAACGACCGCGAGACCGGCTCTTCGGACGCAAGGTCTGCCATCACCGGCGTGAAGTCGATGCCATCGAAATCCGACATTTCGTCGGATCCGGCGTTCTCGCCATCCACCCGCACCGGAACGAAATCCAGGCCGTCGAAGTCCGCTGGGGCTTCCTCTTCACCCGAGGAATGATTGCCGAGCAAGCCCTCGAGCGACGCGCGGCAATCCTGGCCAAAACCTTCGGGAATAGTGTCGCCAGCGCGCGAAATCTGCACCAGATCGGAGAGGACGTCGCTTGATGCCAGCATGACGTCGATCACTTCGGTGGTGGCGACAAGGTCGCCGCGCCGGACCGCGTCCAATGTGGTTTCGAAGACATGGGCGAAACCAACCAGCGCCTCAAAACCGAAAATACCGGCACCACCCTTCACCGAATGCACCGCGCGGAACACGGCGTTGACGGTATCGTCGGAGCCGAGGCCTTCGCGCATATCGCTCAGGCCCTGCTCTATCAGTTGCATCCCTTCCGCGCATTCGTCGAAAAAGGTCTGCTTGAGTTGATCGAAACTCGCCATCGGCGTCGTCCTTTCCTAGCAGGCCACCTTGCGAACCGTGGCGATCAACCGCTCCGGATCGAACGGCTTCACCAACCAGCCCGTGGCGCCCGCTGCGCGTGCGATATTCTTCTTTTCGGCCTCGCTTTCGGTGGTGAGGACGAGAATCGGAGTTGTCTTGTGCTCGGGGCGCGCACGCAGCTGGCGCACGACCTCGTATCCGTCCATGCGGGGCATGTTGATGTCGGTGATGACGACGTCGACATTCTCGCGCTCGAGCATGTCGATGCCATCCTTGCCGTCGACGGCCTGAATCACGTCGAACCCGGCATCCACCAGGGTGAGCATCAGCATGTCGCGCATGGTCTTGGAATCGTCGATCGTCAGAATCCGCAGGTTGCCGATCGCAGACGCTGACTCTTCGATGATATCCATGGCCGAAGCATTCCCCTCGTCATGCGGCATCGACGCCTCCACCGGCGTTTCAGCGGCAGGTTCAGGTACTTCCTGCATGCCGAGGCTCCACTCGAGCCCGAGATCGGCGAAAGTCTGGATGAAGGCGTCCGATGGCTGATCGATCCAGACCTTGGTGTCCCGCTTGGCAGCCAGCAATATCTGGAGACATGGCAGCGTCAGCACCTCAACCTCGGACGCGTCCACCCGCACGCCGCCCACAGCCTGTGCTTCCCGTAGAATCTCTTCATGGAGCGTAATGGCGGCGGCCAGATCGAGCACCTTCGGCAGTTTCATAACCGTCCCCTCAATTCATCTCTAAAATCGTCATTGCAAATGGTCCGTCTCAACCCGCCTGTGCCATGCGCTGCGAGGCTGGCGATCCCATCTTGCCCTCGTAGGCGTCGAGAATTGCGTCAGCGACCTGGTTCAACGAACATTGGCGCATTACGGCACCGCGTTCGAATGCCACCTGCGGCATTCCGTAAATCAGCGATGATGCCTCGTCCTGGCCGATCGTCAGTCCGCCGGCCTTGCGCAATTCGAGCAGGCCATCGGCGCCGTCTTTGCCCATGCCGGTCAGAATAACGCCGATCGCGGATCGCCCGACGACACGTGCGACCGACCGGAACAGTACGTCGACCGACGGCCGGTGACCGCTTGTCGGCGGTCCGTCATCGAGTGCACAGCGATAGCCGGCTCCGGCCTTGACGACCTGCAGATGGTGGGAGCCCGGCGCAATGTAGACATGGCCCTGCTCGATCACGTCACCATCCACCGCCTCGGAGACCGCCATTGGACATTCGCGGTTGAGGCGCTGTGCGAACGCGGCGGTGAAACGTGGCGGCATATGCTGGGTGATTACGATGGGCGGGCAGTCCGACGGCAGGTTCATCAAGACCGTTTTCAGCGCCTCGACCCCGCCTGTCGATGCACCGATCGCTACGATCTTGCCGTTATGTCGCACCGTGCGAGCGGCTTTCTTGACCGCAGGAGCAGTCATGGCAGCTCGTGCGGACATGCGCGTGCGAGCGGCGGCCTTAATCTTGGCCTGCAACTCACTTGCCAGCGCCGGCAATGCGTGGGCAGCGTCGGCGGATGGCTTCGCGATGAAATCCACCGCTCCAATTTCGAGCGCTTCGAGCGTGATGTCAGCACCGGCCTGGGTCAACGTCGAAACCATGATCACGGGCATCGGCCGCAAGGTCATGATCTTGCGCAGGAACGTGATGCCATCCATGTGCGGCATCTCTACATCGAGCGTCACCACATCAGGGTTGAGTGCCTT